>Ga0116227_10006073_pt1 | contig 24784 bp, 22 predicted proteins | sample S1TSphgellanicum_FD_89693 | JGI IMG/M metagenome (GOLD analysis project Ga0116227, IMG submission 89693) | Host-associated microbial communities from peat moss isolated from Minnesota, USA - S1T2_Fb - Sphagnum magellanicum MG | ecosystem: Host-associated > Plants > Peat moss > Unclassified... | reverse complement strand
GGCGGCGGTTTTCGGCCCGACCGTCGGCAGTTTCGAGAACTCGTTGATGAGGCTCTGAACGGGACCGGCGAGCGCGCTGCTGATCTACATCAACCCGGGAATGCGCAGGCCGCCCGTTACCGAGCTCATGCGCTTCGCCGAGGTCTCCTGCGCTTTGCTCATCGCATCGTTGATCGCGACGACCAAAAGGTCTTCGAGCGTTTCGGTATCGTCCGGATCGACCGCTTCCTTCGAGAGCTTGACGGCAGTCACGCGATTGTCGCAGGTCATTTCGACGCTGACCGCGCCGCCCGCGGCCGTTCCGGCAACGACCGTCGAGGCCAGGTCTTCCTGCGCCTTGGCCATCTCCGCTTGCATCTTCTTGACTTGCGCCATCATCTGCGCCTGATTCATGTCGACTCCGTTCCACCGAGCTTCTTACGAGCGTATGCGAGAAGGTCGACTTCGCCGCCGGCCGTCGCCGGGCTTGCCTCGGGCGCGGCCCGATGCGCGCTGCTCGCCGCGCGGACCGGATTCCCGGGCGTCTTCGTTTTGACGATGACCCGCATCGGGACGCGGAGCACGTCGCCGAGCGCCGCCTCCAAAACCTGGGCACGCTCGCGCACGATGCTCTCTTGAATCGAGTCGACTTCGAGCCGCAACACGTTCGCGTCGACGCTCGCGCGGATCGCATGCAAGAGTAGGCCGGCCAGGGCCTTATCCCGTTCGGACACGCGCTGGCGGATCTGCTCCCACAGCGAGTTCACGCGTGCGAGCGTCGGCGGCATCGGTGTGGCGGGGCGCTCGTCGGCGTCGGTCGGCGGGGGGCGACGCTCCACACGAGGCGCCGTCTCCACACGGGGCGCCGCCTCCGTTCGGGGCGCTGTCTCCGTTCGGGTTGACGGCCCAGGCCGGGCCACGGGTGCCCGCTGCCCGGGCGGCGTGGCGGCGGCACCTTCCTCGAGCAGCGCCACGCGCGTGGCCAGGGCGCTCAGCGTCGGATCCTCGTGTTGCACGATCAGCCGCAGGAGCGCGGTTTCCAGTTCGAGGCGCGGGTTGCCCGACGCGCGGCCGGCCGCGAGGGCTTCGGCCAGCAGCCGCAGGGCTCGAACGATCTTGGCTTGCGGCGTCGCCGCCGCCAGCGCCGTGGCCGCCGCGGCGTCGCCGGCTGAGAGATCCCGCGAAAGCAACTCGGGATCGATCCGGGCCACCAGCAAGTTGCGATACTCGCCGCTCGTCCCGCGGATCAGCCCCAGCATGTCGGCGCCAGCGTCGCTGGCTTCGTCGACGACCCGTAAGGCGGTGCTCGCCTCGCCCCGCAGGATCGCATCGACGAGCGTGCGCGCGTATTGCCGGCCGGTGGCGCCGAACGCGGCGTCGACGGCCGCAGCATCGACCGGACCGCCCGCGTAGGAGGCGACTTGCTCGAGCATCGTCAGCGCGTCGCGCAAACCGCCATCGGCTCGGTACGCGATCGCGCCAAGCGCACCGTCGTCGATCGCGATGCCTTCGGCCGCGGCGATCTCCCGCATCCGTTCGATCATCACCGCGACCGGGATGCGTCGAAACGCATAACGCTGGCAGCGCGAGAGAATCGTAGGCGGCAGCGCTTCGGGCGCGGTCGTCGCGAGGATGAAGACCGCGTGCGCGGGCGGCTCTTCCAACGTCTTGAGGAACGCGTTGGCGCCCTCGCGCGTCAGCATGTGCGCCTCGTCGATGATGTAGACTTTGGCGCGCATCGACGCCGGCGCGAACTTTACCGATTCCCGCAACGCCCGGATCTCTTCGATACCGCGATTGGAGGCGGCATCGACCTCGACGACGTCGAGCGCCGTCCCGGCCAGCATGGCCCGGCAGTTTTCGCAGGTGTTGTCAGGATCGGGTGTCGGACCGCGGACACAATCGATGCAGCGCGCCAGGATTTTGGCCGCCGACGTCTTGCCGCTGCCGCGCGGCCCGGAGAACAGGTACGCGTGCGCGAGCTTGCCGGAGGTCAGCGCGGTCCGCAAGGTGCGGACGACCGCGTCTTGTCCGACCAGGTCGTCGAACGACTTGGGCCGCCACGTACGATACAGGGACACGGCGCTACGAGTTCGTCCCGGCCTTCCAAGCGCCCCTGTTTCACGAAACCGTCGACCGGGTACGGACGTTTTAGGAAATACCGCCTTCCACAGAGGGCGGCTTACGACCATCTCAGGAGAGCGACGTTGGCAAGGCGAGTCAACCTCAAAGAACGGCTCGAAAAGGGGCTCAAGGACCTTTTCGGCTTTGCCGATTTCCACCCAGGCCAGGAAGAGGTCGTTACTCGCGTCATGCAGGGCGAGGATACGCTCGCAATCCTGGCGACCGGCGCCGGAAAGAGCCTGTGCTATCAGCTACCCGCGTTACTGCTCGACGGAACGACGGTCGTCGTCAGCCCGCTGATCGCATTGATGAAAGACCAGCTCGACGTCCTGGCGGAACGCGGCTTTCGTGACAACGTCGCGCTGAATTCGACGCTCTCGGAAGATCAGGAGGCGACGGCCGTCGCGCGCATCGCGCGCGGCGAAATCAAGATCGTTTTCGTGACCCCGGAAAAGCTCGAAGACGAGCAGTTTCTCTCGATGCTCAAGTCGATCGACGTGCCGCTCTTCGTCGTCGACGAAGCGCACTGCATCAGTCAATGGGGCCACGATTTTCGGCCCGCCTATCTCGCCCTCGGGCAAGCGATCACGGCGCTAGGAAACCCGACGGTCTTGGCGTTGACGGCCACCGCCACCCCCGCGGTCCGGGAAGACATCCTGCTGCAGTTGGGCATCCCGAATACCAAGACGATCGTCAAGGGCTTCGACCGGCCGAACCTGCGTTACGAAGTGATCCGCGCGGAGAGCGAAGCGGCCAAACTCAAGAGCCTCAAGGGGCTCTTCGAAAACGGTCTCGACGGTACGGGTATTATCTACACCGCGACGATCAAGAACGCGCTGGAAGTTCAGAAGTATCTGCACGATCAACTCGACCTGCCGGCGGCGGTCTACCATTCGAAGCTGCAAAAGCACGATCGCGTTTCCGTTCACGAATTGTTCATGGGTGAAGCGATCCGCGCGGTCGTGGCGACCAACGCCTTCGGACTCGGGATCGACAAGCCGAATATCCGCTTCGTGATCCATTACGATCTGCCGGGCAGCGTTGAAGCGTATACTCAGGAGGCGGGGCGCGCGGGGCGCGACGGCCACCAGTCCCGCTGCATCCTGCTGTACCGCATGAGCGACACGCGCGTCCAGAACTACTTCCTGACCGGAAAGTACCCCGACATTGAAGACGTTCAGAAGGTTTTCGGGACGCTCGAGTACTTTGGCGGCCAGGCCGACGGCGTGTCGCTGGCCGACCTGCGCAAGATCTCGCAGCTGCCCCTGACCAAACTCAAAGTCGTTCTGGCCCTGCTCAAAAAGGCGTGTTTCATCGAGATGCGCGCGCGCTCGCGCTACGGGCTCACTCACGACGCGCTCAAGAACCGCGAACTCGTGCTGAGCCTTACCAACTACGACACCAAGAAGTCGTACGACCAGAGCAAACTCGCGATGATGCTGCAGTATTCCGAAACGCGGAGTTGCCGGCGGAAGTTCATCCTTAACTACTTCGGCGAGGACTACGAGCGCGACACCTGCGGACAATGCGACAACTGCTTGCGCGCCGCGGTGCGGACCGTCGCCGAATCGCGCACGACGAGCGGCTTCCGGATCGCCGACGTCGTGGTACATCCGAAATTCGGGCAAGGCACGGTCGAACGGGCGGAGAAGGACCTCGTGACGGTGTTGTTTCCAAGCGTCGGCTATAAGACGCTGTTGGCTTCGGCCGTTGTACGCGAAGCCAAGATCGCGTAGCGCGAAAGTCAGACTCACGCGGGGATGCCCCGTCCCCAATTCCCCATGACCGGGGGGCGGATGCCCTCCGTCGCCAACCCCTAGGAGGCAGATTGGAGCGCGGGGTCCCGCGATCCGGAAAAACCGGCAGTTCGGCGCGTCGTTACGGCGCGCGTGCCTTCGCGTTTTTCATCGCCCTCGCGCTGGCCTCGCTCGCCGCCGCCTCAGGCCGGCCCGTCGGCGCGGACCCGCAGACGCCGCCTCCGGTCCCCACCGCCTCAGCGGCAACGGCTGCAGCCGGCACCCCGACGGCTGCGCCGCAGGCCACCGTAAACGCGCCCGCAAGCGCAACGCCGATCGTCAGCCCAACACCGGCCGCAATGCCGACACCGGTCGCGACGCCGCCAGCGGTCGCGACACCGCCAACGGTCGGATCTCCGATACCCAGCGTCACGCCGGCCGCGGCACCCACACCGGCCGCCGCACCCACACCGGCCGCCGCACCCACGCCGGCTTCGGCGGCCACGCCGGCCGCGGGCCCCACGCCGGCCACAGGTGCCGCGCCGGCCGCTGGCGCAACCGCGGGGTCGCCGCTGCCGGCGGGCTCGGCGCTCGGGACGCCCGTGCCGTTCGAGACGCCGACGCCGCCGCCGATCATCGTCGATCCGCCGGCGGCCGGCGTGCAGCCCGGCGCGAGCGAGACGCTGCGCGTGGAGCAAGAGTTGGGTAGCCTGACCGTCACGGTCGCCAACCCGGCCATCATCGACGTAACGGTCGACCAGACCGAACGGACGGTCACGGTCGTCGGCAAAGCGATCGGCGCGACCACGCTGACCGTGCGAGACGAGCGCGGCCTCACCCACGACGTTGCCGTGCGCGTCGCCTATCCGGCGGGGACGATTCCGGATTCCACGTTCACCCGCGTCACCGGCAGCCCGGCCACGCAAGCCTTCCTGCGGGAAGCGGCGCTTGCCGCCGCCCTGCGTAGCGTCGACGCGCGGCCCGGCGCGACGGCGGTTGCGTCGGTCGATTCAATCGACGTCGCCTCCCCGCTGAAGGTCGACGACGTGACGACGATCGACGTGCCCGTCATTCTTCAAGGCGACGCGTACTTTTCGGTCCAGGGCATCGTCCACGTGCGCGTCGAGAACTTCGCACAGCCGCCGATCCCACCCAAATCACTGCTCGTTAGCGATTATCCCGAAACGCTCAAGGAGAACGGAACGCTCTTTAGCGCGGATCTCGGCGCGAAGTACTCCGAGCGGTTCCTGTATTTCCATTACAACCCGCCCGCGCAGCCGGATCGCCGGATCGTCCTGAAGGTGCAGAACCCCGCGAATCAGCCGGCCCTGGTGCAATTCATCGTCGGGCAGGCGGGCCCCGACGGCAACGAGATGTCGGTCGGGCACCTCGCCACCCAGCGCTTTCTCGTACGGCTCGCGCAGAACGAAGGAACCGTCGTGCTGGTGCCGCCCAACACGACGCTAACGCTCGCGAACCAGCCTCTGCCCGCCCGCAGCGTCGTCAGCGGCCTGATGCAGTTGCACGAAATCGAGGGGCCGCAGTTGCATCTGGCGCTCGTCGCGCAGACCCTCGACGCCCCGGTCGACGGCCCGCTCGTCGCCACCGATTTATTGGAAGGCGGCCACCCGCACGCGCGCGGGATCTACCCGATCCCGGAATTCTACTTCGACTACAGTTACGATAGCGACGGCCCCGACCTCGAGATTCCGATCGGCCAGATTCCGCTGCCCAACCTCGTGCGCGGTCAGACCTTAGCGGGCGATTACGGGGTGCTTCAGTCGGTGACGATTCGGATGGTCAACAACGACCGTCACAACGCGCGCGATATTGCGCTGTACGCGAGCCCGCGCGGCGGACGCGCGACCGGGTCGTTCGTGATCGACCGCGTTCTCGTCCAGGCCCACGCGATGGCGCCGTACGGCCATTACAAACTGCGTCAGTACACGATCGCGCCGGGCAGCTTCGTGCGCACCGATATCGTGACGATGCCCGAAGGCGGGTCGTCGTACCCGCTGCGCCTGATCGTCGCGCCCGACGACGGCAGCGCCCCGCCCGGTTCGCCCGACTCGCCCGTCTACTGACGCTTCGGCGTGACGGCGGCGCCCGTTGCGGCGGCCCCGGCGTACGCGGCGGCGGCGGCGCGCGCGGCCTGCGGCCAGCCAAAACGCGCGACCGACCCGGCCCGGCCCGCGAGCGCGCGCGCATCGGCCGCCTCGGGCGCGGCGGCGACGGCCGTCAGCGCCGCGCTCCACGCCGCCACGTCGTCGGGGTCGAGCAGGGGAGCGCGGTCGCCGACGACTTCGGGCAGCGACGACGACCGCGCCGCGAGCAGCGGAACGCCCGCGACCAGTGCCTGGGCGGCTCCGTACCCGAAACCTTCGTAGCGCGACGGAACGAGAGCCACGGTCGCACCCGCGTAGAGCCCGAGCAACGTCGCGCGCTCGACGTAGCCGCGGAATTCGACGCGCGACTCGAGCCCGAGTTCGCGGGCGAGCGCGCGGCAGCGTTCCAAATACGGCGTCGGCGGACCGGCGGACACCAGCCGCATACCCGGCACGTCAAGCAGCGCGCGAATCGCCACCTCCAGATTCTTACGGACCTCAACCGTCCCGACCGCGAGCGCGAAGGGCCGCTCGCGGTCCGGCGCCCGGGTCACGTTCGCCACGTCGGCGGCGACCCCGGGATAGACGACCTCGACCCGAGCCGGATCGAGGGGCGCGAGCGCGAGCAACTCGTCGCGCGAGAACGCGGAATCGACCAGCACGCGGGCGGCCGCGCGGTACCGGGTCAGGGCGAAGGCGCCGAAATACGCTCGCGCATACGGCCGGGCATGTGCCTGCGCCCGATGCCAGGCGACGTCGTGAACGGTGACGACGATCGGGCGGTCGCACCAGAGGGGCATCGTGCCCGACGCGCAGTGCACGACGTCGACCCGCGCGCGCCTGGCCGCGAGCGGCAGCAAGACCTGATCCCAGAGCACGCGCCGGTCGAAGCGCCAGGGGTCGAAGGCGGCCGCTTCGAGCGCCACGACGTCGGTGCCGCCGTCGCGCAGCGCCGCGAGCAACCCGCGCGCGTACTCGCCGATGCCCGTGGCCGTCCCGCGCGCGAGTTGGACGTCGAGACCGACGCGCACTAAATGCGGCTTCCCAACTAGTGCGCGTCGAGCTCCCGAGCGAGCCGGCCGGCGGCGTCGGAGGCCGGATTGAGCGCTTGCGCGCGAACCAAATACGCCCGCGCGCGCACGGGGTTTCCTTGGCGTAACGCGATTTCTCCCAGCCCCGCGAGCGGCTCGGCGCTGGCCGGATCGATATCGCGCGCGCGCGCGAACGCCCGCTTCGCCGCTTCGAGTTCGCCGACGTTGAGCAATTGATTCGCGTATCCGAGCGCGTAGTTCTCATCCAAGGGCGCGAGCGCCACGGCATTTGCGTAAGCGTCGCGCGAATCTCGTTCGCGCGCGTGCCGCGCCGGCGCGCCGACCGGAATCGCATACGCCGCCGTCTCTTCCAGCCGCCCCAGCGCGAAATACCCGTGTGCCAACGCGTCGGCTTGCGTGCGGTCGCCCTGCAGTTTCGCGATGGCGCCCCGCTGCAGTTCCAAGGCCGCGGGAATTTGGCCGCTGCCTGCTAGCTCGTCGATGCGCCGCTCCAAGCCCGTTAGGTCGTCCGCTGCCAGATACTCCGCGACGGCTTCCGACGCGTCGCCGCGCGCTTCGGCCACCCGCCCCAAGAGCGCGCTACGGTCGCGGGAGGGTCCCAGTCGCGCGATGTCCCGCTCCGCCAGCGGCAAATCGCCGGCGGCCACCGCATTGCGCGCGAGCACCAGCCCGAGTGCCGGCGGCAGCGGCGGACCTGGCAGCAGGGAGTCCACCCGCGCGCTGACGCCGGCGGGCACGAACTGCACCCACGACCCCCGTTGTGCGCTCCCCCGCAGCGCGATGCTGGAAACGGCCTGAACGGCGCCCAGCGCGATGACGACCACAACGAGCGCTGCGACGAAGAGCGGACGCGTAGTCAGTGTCCCGATTCGCAAATGAGGCGACAAGTCGTTCGGCGCTTTTCGGAACACTAAAAACGAACCGTAAAGTTGATGTCCTGACGGTTCTCGGAGAGGTTGAGGTTCGGCACGACGTCGTCGGTGTAGCTGTAGTGGCGCGCGAGGAATGTCAGCGACGAATTGGATCTGGGAATCGTGTACGTGAGCGAACCCGTGTAGTAGTCCTTGCGCTCCGAGATGTTCTGCGTAAGCGTCGTTCCGGCCGAGCCGCCGAAGCGTTGCGTCGAATACGAACCGCCGAGGTTGAGGTCGTTCGTGAGCGGCATCGTCGCTTTCGCGCCGAGCGTGATGTGACGCACGTTGAGATAGTTGGGATAGTATGAGACCGCGCTGCCGCCGGGGAAGTTCGCGGTGGCCGCCGCGACGGACGTCGCGTCGAAGGTCTGGGTCGACGGGTTGAACGGGTAGTACTGGTACGCCGTCACGTCGTTGCGCTTGAGGGTTTCGTACGCACCACTGACGTCGATCGTCGCCTTGCGGGTGAAGACCGGCACGGCGAAGGTCGTGCCGGCCGAATACGTGTCGTACGACTCGGGCACGCTACTCGTCACGCCGTCGCCGGCCAGGCTACCGTAGCCGTCGGGTTCGATTTCTTGCAAGTGCTGATACGATCCGCGCGCGGTGAAGGAGAGATTCCCGATGCGCACGGGCGAGTCGACCGCTAGGGTTTCGCCCCGCGAGTCGGGAGCGAACGCCGAGAAGAACGTCGGACCCGTTGCCTTGAGCTGGTTGAAGATCGGATACGCGTACGTCAGATTCGGGTTGCCGCTGGTGTTGGGATCGACCAGCCCCAGCCGCGTGAACTGCGTGTCGAACTGGCCGTTGATGCCGACGTCGTTGGCGAAGCCGAAGAAGTCGGGATAGTAGTTTCCCTTGTAGTACGCGAAGAGGGCCGGCGCGTTTCCGAAGTAGCGGAACGGTGCACCGCTGAAAAAATCGGCCCCAACCGACTGGTACTGGGCGGAGACCTCGACCTGCTGGACCTTGACGCGGACGCCGAACACGCCGGCGGCGCCATCGGTCGCCGCGATGCTGGTATAGTCGGGCGTATACTTGCTGTCGGCCAACTCCCCGTAGACGACCGGCTGTGAGTCGGGACCCAAAATCTCGAACGGCAACGGCGCTTGCACGTCGAGGCCGAACACCGTGTCGCTGACCTCGCCGTAGCCATCGGGCGACGCGCCGTTGACCAGCGTGATCCCCGTCGCGCCCGAGCCGCTCGACTCCGCGTCGTCATAGTCGAAGATCCGGTTGAAGGTGACGCCGACCTCCGCACCCGGATAGCCCTTGAACTTTTGGTTGAAGCGCCCGTGGACCATATAGCGCTGAAAGGACGAATTATCGCTATTATTGATGTTCCGATACGTGATGCCGACGACGGAGCCGGGCGGCAGCGGCGGTGAGAAGACGACCGCGTTGTAGGCCTGGTTGAACGTGAAACTCGGCAGCGCGACGCCCGGGCCGCCGGTTTGCACGCCGGCCGAATTGAACGACGCGCCGTCGAAGTACGAGATGTAGACCGAACCAATGACGGCCGCTTGCGTCAAGTACACCTGTGAGAGCGTTCCCGAACCGGCGTTGAACGTATCGGTCTTGAGCACGCCGGCCGGCGTCGACTGCGTGTACGTGGCCTGCGGCGCCACGATCGTGTAGAGATACGAGTTCGCTTCGAACGGTAGCACGTTCGGGTCGGTAACGTTCGTCTGCGTGTCGAGCCGTACGTCGTCCATGCGCGTGAACGAAAGTTGAAAGTCGGTCGCGCCGAACGCGCCTTCGCCGACCGTGCCCGCGATCTCCGCGCCCTTCTGGTAGGGCTGATACGGCGTCGAATAGTTGTCGACGCCGCTGTAGCCCTGCGGTGCCCGGAACGCCAGTCCCAGCCGCGACGACTGCATGTCGTCGATGATCCCGAATTTGAACGTCAAGTTGGAAAGGGCGCCCGCGCGAGCGAGGTTGATATCGACGCCGGGTTCGACGTCGAATTTCGCATCCTGCGAATACTCGCCGCCGTATTCGTAGTCCAAGATATGCACCGGAATCGATACGGTCAGGTTGTCGTTGACCTGGTAGGCCAGCGAAAATCGGCTATCCTGACGGATCTCGATCCCCGACGGCGCCTGCGTGAACGGGTTATTCGAATCGTCGGTCGTCGAGTACGCGTTGACGAACGGGTCGATACCACTCACCGCCGTGGGATTCGCGGCGCTGCCCGGCGGCACGCTGCTGCCATACCACGTCGAGACGGTGTTGCCGGTCGTGTTGGTGATCGACGCGGGGTTGCCGGGTCGCTGGCGGAACGTGATGTTCGGCAGGAAGACGCCGTGCATCGTGAGCGACTGAACGAACTTCGTGCGCTGGTCGAGTGCGCCCAACTCGTCCTCGAGATTGGTGACCCGCACGCCGAGCGCGTCGAGCTCGTCTTTGAGGGCGTCGATCAGCTTTTGGAGTTTGTCGAGGTCCTCTTTCGACGGACCCTTCGGGCCCTGGTTCTCTTGCAGTTTTGCGATGACGCGGGCAACGACGACGGCCATCTCGTAGCGCGTGAGCGGCCGGTCACCTTTGAACTTCCCATCGGGATACCCGTCGATGATTCCGTCGGCCGCCAGGCTCTGTATGTACTGGTAGGCCCAGTGATTGTCCGGCACGTCAGAGAACGGCGTCGCGAAGGCGTCGCCCCGCGCCGCGCCCACGAGCAGCGCGACCGCGAGCGCGGTGGCGAATGCGAGGCGTGCGAGGCGCTGCATAGGTCCTCCAGAGTTCGGAAGCCCGGCGCTCCGCGGCTCGGGCCCGCTCCTGGGCGAAGACGCGGAAAACACGCCCATCGTGTCCGAGCGAGGGCGCTTGTATACGGAGGCACGGACTCGAGTCCTTCCCCAGCTTCCGCCGCGGAACGGCACCGGATGGGCCCCCAACCCGCGCTAACGCGCCTGTTATGCGCCCGACGCGGCTCGGCTGATGAGCAAGCGCTCGGCGATCAGCAGGGCCGCGTAATCGTCGATCGGGCGGGGCGGCAGCAGCATCCCGCGCGGGATCAGGCGGCGCCAGCCGCGCGGCGGATTCGCCTGAAAATAACGCTCGCGCGCGAGCAACGTCGTTTCCCTTTCGTCCACGATGCTGACCGGCACGCCGAGCTCGGCGACGATCTTGCCGACGATCCCCGCGTGCGTGCCGCCGCCCAGCGCCACGGCGCGGATCGGATGACACGCCAAGAGGGCGCGTAGCGAATCGCCGAGGCGCTCGGTCGGCACGATGCCGAGGTCCAGCGGCGTGAGCCCGATGCCGGTCACGACCGCGTAGCCGCACTTGCGCGTTCCCGGATCGATGCCGAGGACCGCTTCCGCTTCGGCGCTCACCGCGGCGTGCGGCTCAGGTCGAAGGTGACCGGAATGCCGCCCGTATGCGGATAGACGTCGGCCACCGCCCGGGCCACGATATAGAAGCGTCCGTGCCCCTCGCGGATCTCCCGCTGCGTGGCCTGGACCCGTTCGAGGGTCAGCGCCGGGATCGCGTTGGCGAAGTACGTCGGCATGCCGCCCTCGATCGCGGTGGAGGACACGGCGCCCGAAAGCTGACCGTAAGCGACGTTGGGGATGATCGCGGTACCGCCGTCGATCTCGACGCTCGCGATGGGCTGGTGCGCGGTGAAAATCCGCTGGTCCGAATACGGCGCGAACGTGAACGCGATCGTGTCGCCGGCGAAGAGATTTTCATCCGCAACGGCCACGAGCAAGACTGGCCCACGGATCAAGAAACCCTGAACCTTCGCGTCGGCCAGCACGGCGCTGAGCTTTCGCGAGATGTCGGGATCGGAGGCCCGGCCGCGGAACGGCTTGAGCCCTTGCGGCACGTAGGTGCGGTTGAGGTATGCGACGACCGCGTCGAAGAACGCGGCCAAGCGCATCGCCCGGTCCGACGCGGTTTGCTGGGGTGAGATCAAGAGGTACTGGCTGTAGAGCAGATCGCCGTGATTGACGACGACGTTGTTGAGCCGGACCTGCTTCTCCAGCGCGTCGGCCTGCGCTTGGAGCTGGTTGACTTGATTGTTGATTTCGCTCAAATGAAAGAAGGCGGCCCGCGCGTACGCGGAGAGCAAGAGCGTGGTCACGGTCACGATCAGGGCGATCATCATGCCGGTCGTCACGGCCACGATCGTCGACGTGTATTTCGGCCGCAATCCGAAGAGCGTCATCCGCTTGCGCCCGACCTGGTGCCCGACGCGGTCACCGATGTAGGCGATCAGCCCAGCCACCAGCACGATGACGACGACGACCAGCAGGCCTCCGAGGGTACCCACCGCGTTAGTACCGTGCCGCGCGGCGTAACATCGCGGCGCCGCCCGCGGTGAAGATCAGATTCGGCAGCCAGGCGCCGATCGTCGAGACCGCATACCCGCCGGCGAATCCCGAGAAGAGCGCCGACGCGATGCTAGCGATCACGAAGTACACGAACGCCACCGCGACCGCCAAACCGAAACCCAGCCCCGTTCCACCGCCGCTGCGCGACGGCCGCATGCCGAAGGGCACGGCGATCAACGTGAACACGAAAGAAGTGAACGGTCGCGCAAGCTTTTCCTCGTACGTCGTCTGGTAAGCGCGCGTTTCTTGCGGCGACAGTTGACCCGACGCAATGATCTCTCGTATTTGCGAGCGGCTCATGGACTCCCGGTTGTTGTCCATCGTGCGCTGCTGGATCTCGGTCGGCTTTTCACCGACGTCGACGCGCATGTCCGGCTCCTTCGAGGATTGCGTGGTGCCGTCGGCGTTGAAGCGGTAGATCGAGGCTTCGTCGAAACTCCAAGAGGGCTGATCGTAGTGTCCGCGGTCGCTGAAGAGGACCGCTTGCGGCCGGTTGTCGGAGCCGTACGTCACGATCGTGACGAACAAGAGCTCCTGGGTCGTCGCGTCGTAGCCGCGAAAGTAGGTAACTTGCTGGCCGCCGCCGGGCAAATTGGCGACGACCGTGTGCGTTCCGCCGCCGAACGCGCCGACGTGCCGGATCGTGTCGTCCCGCAACCGCGCGGCTTGGTCATTGGCATACGGCACGACGCCCTCTTGCAAGACGAGTACCAGCAGCGAAACGGCAACGCTGACGATCAACAGCGGCGCGACGGCGCGGATCAGACCCACGCCGCCGGCCTTGAGCGCCGTGATCTCGCTCTCGCCCGAGAGCCGTTGCATCGCGAGCAACGTGCCGAGCAACATCGCCATCGGAACGATCGTCACGACGATTTGCGGCAGCTGCCATAGGAAGTATTCGACGGCTGCGACCAGCGGCGCGTGCTCTTCGGCCACGAGCCGGCTGATCGCCAGAATGTTGGTCGCCGCGAAAATCAGCGTGAAGGCGGAGAGCCCGAATGCGAACGGTCCGGACAATTCCGAAACCATGTAACGGTCGAGGATCGTCGGATGCACGACGCTGGACACGAGGTCGCGCAGCGGCGATTTCCACCGCCGCAAGGCGACGACATCGAGGACGCTCACGCGCATCAGAGCCGGAATCCCTCGCCGAGGTAGAATTGGCGCGCGGTCGGCGAATCCAAGACTTCTTGGGCGTTGCCCGATACGACGATCTTGCCGTCGTTGAGGATGTAGGCGCGATCCACGATCGCCAGCGTTTCACGCACCTGATGGTCCGTGATCAGAACGCCCAGTCCCCGGTCGCGCAACTGGCGGATCATCAGTTGAATGTCGGCGACCGCGATCGGATCGATTCCGGTGAACGGTTCGTCGAGCAGCAAGAACGCCGGTTCGGTCGCGATCGCGCGCGCGATTTCCACCCGGCGTCGCTCCCCGCCCGAGAGCGAGTCGCCGCGCGCGTCGATCAATTTCGTGAGGCCGAACTCGTCGAGCAGCGCGGGGAGCCGGCTCTCCTGTTCCTGCGCCGGCACGCCGTTCATCTCCCAAATCAGCCGGATGTTGTCGCCGACGGAGAGTTTACGAAAGATCGAGTTCTCCTGAGCGAGGTAGCCGATGCCCGCGCGCGAGCGCTTGTACATCGGCAGACCGGTCAGGTCGGTCGTGGCCTCCCCGTTCTGCAACACGACGCGCCCTTCATCGGGCTTCACCAGGCCGACGACCATATAGAACGTCGTCGTCTTGCCCGCGCCGTTGGGGCCGAGCAAGCCGACGACTTCGCCCGTGTGGACGTTCGCGCTGACGCCGTCCACCACGGCGCGCGCGCCGTAATGCTTGACGAGGTCCTCGAGAATGATCAGCCGGTCGGCGTCGCCCGTCATGGCGTCAGCGGGCGCCGGAAACGTTGATGTGGCCGTCACGCAGGTTCCAGTCGAGCGAGTCGCCCCGCAACTCCTCGCCTTGCGGCGAATGCAATACGACGTTTCCCTGACCGTGGATCACTTCGGTCGGGTCGTCGTAACGAAGCGAATCGCTGGTGAGCGTCATGCCGTTCTGGTCGACGGCGATCACACCGCCCGACATCCGGACGGCTTTATCCCGTTCGATGACGGTCCCCACCGGGGCGTCGGCGGTCAGGCGTTTTCCGTTCGCACCGTAGAACGTGATGTGGGGCCGGACGAAATCGCTGCGTCCCGTGTTGGTTCCAAAATACTGGCCCGTTTCGGCATCGGCCCGTAACACGTACACTCGGCGATTGCCTTTCTGCTTGGTCAAATAGATGTACTTCGAGCCGACCTTGTGGGCGTGCAGCACGATCGGCACTCCGGTCGGCGTCGGGTTGGCCGTGGCCGCGGACGGCACCGCGGACGGCGCCGTGGGCGCCGGACTCGGCGGTTCCGCGGGTTTCTCGCCCGCGCAGCCCGTTGCTAGGAGTGCCGCCAACACGGCTCCGCCGCCGGTGCGCTTCATCGGGATAACCCGTTCGCGGGTGAACCGGGTTCACCCAGTCCTAAACCTTCGCGTTCAGCCGGCGCCGAACCGCGTTCAGCCAGCGCTGAACCGCGTTCAGCCAGCGCACCCAAGGCTAGCGCCGCGTAGGGGATCCAGACGAAGGTCATTTGGACGATCCCGACGGTGTCCAAGACGCCGCTGACCGCCAGCGCTACGAAGGCCGCGCAGACGCCCAGGACGAGCGCGCGTTCTGGTGGCGGCACGAGCGGCAAGCGGCGTCGCACGACCCCCCCGAAGCGCACCCAGCCATAGGCCGCGGCGGCTAAGCCGGCCAGCCCCAGCTCGCCTGCTAACGAAAGGTAGACGTCGTGGGGGTGCAGCGCGCCGAACGTCCCGGGCTCCGCGCCGTTGACGGTTCGGATCGCCGGGTAGACGCGCCAATAGCTGACCGGCCCGACTCCCGTCAACGGAAAAAGCGACGCGACCCGCAGCCCGCTCTCGAGGGTGCGGAGCCGGCTGAACGAGTCTGACGGATCGTGGTGCGGGAAGGGCCGCAGGAGCAGCAGCGCGGCAGCTAGCGCCGTGCCGGCCGCGAGGGCCAACCCCGTGCGGCTGCGACCCCGCGCGAAGGCGAAGAACATCGCGCCCGCGGCAGCCCCGGCCAACGCCTCCCGCGAGAAGGTCAGGACGAGCGCGCAACTGCCGAGCGCGACGCCGGCCACTCCTAGCCGCCGCAGCAGCAGTCCGCGAGCGCCGGCCGCCACCCCCAGCGCCACGAACACAAAGAGATCGAGGAACTCGGCAAACTGATTCGCGTTGAGAAAGAGGCCGGCCGCGCGGCCGTGGGCGACGGCGTAGAGTCCGGCGGGCACGTGGGTGAGGACCATCCCGATGCCCAGCACCGTCGCGATCAGGCCGGCCGCCAGGTAGGTCAAGAGCAGTGTCTCGGCGACCCCCGGCCGGTGAAACGCGCGGACCAGCGCGAGATGGAAGAACGCGGCAAGCACCATCGTGGCGACGACTTGCACGCCGGAGAGCGGGTCCAGGCCGAAGAGCGCGCTGACGAACGCCGCGCCGATCCAGACCGCGAGAATCGTACGCGAGGGCGACGGCGCGCGCAGCGCCCCCTCGCGGACCAGCATCGCGGCGCAGACCAAGGCCGAAAGCGCCAGCAGGCCCGCGAGCACGCCCGCGCCCGCCCGCCCGAGGAACGCGAAGCCGACCGGCGGGGTCGGTGACAGCGCCGCGAGCGACGCGTAAAATTGCACGCCGACGAAGTACAGGGCGAGCGCCGCCGTCAGCAGGGAGGCCTGCGCGATCATCCCGGCGCCAGTGCGTCAAGGATCGCGCCCGCGATGGCGGCCGCGCCGCCGGGCGGCCCCATCCGCTCGCGACCGGCCGCGCCCATTTGGGCCAAGCGCTCCGGATCGTCGAGCAGTTCGGCAACGGCGGGCGCCGCGAGACCAGGCGCGGTCGGCACGAGCAGGAGCGCGCTTCCGAGCAGCCGTTGCTGCCGCATGCGATACCAATCCTGGGGTGACCGGGGCGACCGGTCCCCTCGTATCGAGCGCTGGGGCCGGCTCTCGCCGAGCGCCACGACCGGAATGCCGAAGGCCGCGGCCTGTTCGTTGGCGGTCCCGGCCTGCCCCAGCACGAGGACGCTGGCCCGCAAGAGGGTACCGAGGGTTCCGGTCCAGCCGACCAGCCGGGCCGGCCCGACGCGCACCGCGAACGCTCCGCCGGCCGGGAACGGCGCTTCGCACCGTTCCCAACCGTCGGCGACCAGTTCTCGTTCGAAGCGCGCGGCATCGAGCGCCGGAGCGACCGAGAGGAGGGCTCCGGGTCCCGGGCGCAGCCGGCCGAGCGCGCGCACGACGCGGGCTAAGCGCACGCCATCGGCGTACGCCGTCTCGCGGCTGCCGGGCAGAACGCCGATCCACTGGCCGCCGAGTCCGCCGGCCTCGTCGCCGTCCACGAGGTCCACGATCACGTTCCCCGGAGCCTCGGCTTCGACGTGCAGCCCGCGCAGCATGGCCGCCGTCCCTTCGTCCCGGACGAACGCCCGGAGAGCCCGGCGCAGGAGGACGCGCTCGAAGGGGCCATAGGGCGCGACGTGGACGCTCTTGGCGGTTCCAACGAACACGGTCGGCGTCCGGGCGAGGAGGGCGAGCGCGAGCGCATACGCATCGCCGACCGCCACGACGACGTCGTAACGCGCCCGCGCCTTGCCGAGAAAAAGCAGCTGTGCGGCCAGCAACCTCGTGAAGCCGGCGCGCAGGTCGCGCGAGAAGGCGCGGACGTTGCCCATCGCCACGAGGCCTCCGCTCGGCATCGCGCGACGCGGGCCGACAAGCGTAAGCGGTGCCGCGCCGGCGCCCGTGCCGACCAGTGCGAGCAAGTCGAGACCGGCAGGTTCTCCCGCCAGGCGCGCGACCTCGACCGCAATCCGGGCGGCGATCGCGGTTTCACCGTGGCCGTTGGCGACGAAGAGGACTCGCAGCATTCCTAGGCCGGTGCGCCGGCGAGTACCGGCTCCGCGCCGCCGAGGAGTGGCAGCAGGTCAAAGCGCGCGATGCGCGCGCGCCCGTGGTCGCCGTCGCGCGCTAGCTCGGTGCGCGAGACGTACCGGGCATAGGGGCCGGCGTGAACGATCGGAACGCCGTCCGCGACCTCGGGAGCGGGCAAGGTATCGTGGCTGTGGCCGCCCAGGATCAGGTCCAGGCGCGGAACCTCGCGCGCGAGGCGGCGGTCGGCCGGCAAGCCTAGATGCGAAAGCACGACCAGGGCCGCGTCCTCGGGCGTGGACGCCGCGATGCGCCGCGCCGTCTCGAACGGGTCGAGGAAGCGCCAGCCGAAGAGGCGTTCCCAGGGGCTGCCGTCGGGGTATTGCACGACCAGCAGCGAAAAAACACGCACGCGCCAGCCGTCCCGCTCGAACGTTACCTCAGGCTCGAACGGCAAAGGCCGGCCCCGGGTGTCGACCAGGTTCGCGCATAGGAGCGGATGCGCCATCCGTCGCGCGCGCGCCGCGAGCAGGGCGAAGACGTAGTGAAATTCGCGATTGCCGATGCCCTGCGCGTCGTAACCCGCCAGGTCGAGCTCTGCCAGGATCGGTTCCCGGCGATGGTAGACCGTCTGGCTACCCCGCAACGAATCACCGCAGTCGAAGAGCAACCCCGGCTCGGCCGAGCGCAGCGCCTGCAGGCGCGGCACGATGCCCCGGTGGTCGTGCAAATCGGAGGTGTGATAGATGCGCAGCCGCTCGTTCACGGTGCGAGGACGTTCGCACCGCCGCGAGCGAGTGCGAGGGCGAACGCGGCGCAGCGACGCAACGCGTCCGGCGGTCCGAGCGCCGCGCGCACGTCGCGGAAATCCGCCAGTTGGGGTGCGGGATCGCGCAACAGATCTTCGAGCGCCTCAGCGAGCCGCTCCGGCGTCGCGTCGTCCTGCAGACGTTCGGGCACGACCTCGCGGCCGAGCAAGATGTTCGGCAGCGTGACGTACGGAGTCCGCAAAATCCGCTTGGCTAGCGCGACCTGCGCCGCTTCGATCACGTACAGCGCGACGGTCGGAACCTCACGCAGAGCCGCTTCGAGCACGGCCGTGCCCGACGCGATCCAGGCCGCGTCGGCGACATCGAGCGCAGCCGCCGCGCCCCGCACGATGCGCACGCCGTCGAAGAACGTCCGCTTGAGTTCGGCCGCGATCAGGCCCTCCACGTCGGCGTCGGCCGCGCTGACGACGAACCGCGCGTTGGGCCGGTGCGCGCGAACGACGCGGCACGCTTTCAACAAGCGCCCCAGGTGGCGCCCGATCTCGGCCCGACGGCTGCCCGGCAGCAGCGCCACGAGGCCGCCGTCGGGCGGCGCCGGCGGCCTCGGCGCACGGGGTTCCACGAGCGAGCGCAACGGGTGGCCGAAGTAGGCCACCGGCAGCGACAGTGACTCGTAGAAGTCGCGCTGATGTTGGAAGGGCGTCAGCGCCACCGAATAGCGCGCGACGGCGCGCGCCTGCGACTCGCGGTCCAGCCACGCCCCGGGCGGAAAGAAGTACAGGATCGGACCCGGGTACCCGAGCAGTCGCAAGGTCTTGGCGAAGCGCAGATTACTCGCGCCGAAGTCGACCAGCACGATCAGGTCCCACGGCGAACTGCGCACCCACAGCGCGTGACGCCACATGTTGACGAAGAGTGGCGGAATGCGCCGTATCGCCGCGGCGGGTCCCATGCTCGCCCAGCCGGTCGTGCGCGACGTCAACCCGATGCCCGCCGCCGACATCCGTTCGCTTCCGATCCCGACGAAGCGGATGCCCGGCTCGAGTTCGCGCATCGCGGTCGCGAGCGCGGCCGCCAGCATGTCGCCCGATGCTTCGCCCGTGGCCATGAACACGCGCATCGCGCGCGACGTCACTTGCAACGCCGCGCCCTGCGCGGCGTCACTTGCAACGCCGCGCCCCTGCGCGGCGTCACTTGACGATGCCGCGTTCGGTCGGCGCTTCGATGAATGCCAGGAGGTGGCGCCCGTGCTCGCTCCTGACGATCGAGCGCATCGCTTCGGCGGCTTGCGAGATATTATTTCCGGAGCGGTACATCAGCCGGTAGCATTCTTTGAGTTCCGCCAGGATCTCGGCGGTGAACTCCGACCGGCGCAGGCCGATCGTGTTGAGTCCGTACGGCTGGGTCGGATGGCCTTCGACCAGGAAGTAGGGCGGGACGTCGCGTTTGAGTTTCGTGCCCCCACCGACCATCGAATGGGCGCCGATGCGCACGAATTGATGCACGCCCGTCTGCCCGCCGACGTTCGCGTAGTCCTCGATCGATACGTGGCCCGCCAACTGCGCGGTCGACGACATCGTCACGTGGTTTCCGATGCGGCAGTTGTGCGCGATATGGACGTAGGCCAAGAGCAGCGTATCGTCACCGATCGACGTCACTTCGTCTTCACCGGTCGCGCGGTGAACCGAAACGTATTCGCGCAGGATCGTCCGGTTCCCGATCGTCGTGTAGGCCCGCTCGCCGTGATATTTGCGGTCCTGCGACGGTGCGCCGACCGAGCAGAAGGGATGGATTTCGCAATCTTCCCCGAGGGTCGTGTACCCGTTGACGACCACGTGGGCCAGCAACCGCGTCCTGGCGCCGACGCGAACGTGCTCGCCGATCACGCAGAAGGGGCCGATCTCGGCCCCTTCGCCGATAACGGCTTTCGGGTGAACGATCGCGGTCGGGTGTATCAACGGTGCCGCGTCCTCACTGATGCAACACCGTCGCGTCCATGCCGAAGTTCACGATGTCGGCCACCGCGAACATCAACTCGGCGGCGCACACGAGCTTCGCATCGACTTTGGCTTCGGCCCGGACCCAGCCGATGTTCGAGCGCGAGCGGAGTAACGTCACTTCCATATCGAGCCGGTCGCCCGGCACGACCGGGCGGCGAAACTTGCACTTGTCGATGCCCGTCAAGAACGCGGTGCGCCGCAAGAAATCATCAGGTGCTAAAATGATCGTGCCGCCGAGCTGCGCCAGCGCTTCGATCATCAAGACCCCCGGCATCAGCGGGTTGCCCGGGAAATGTCCTTGGAAAAAGTGTTCGTTCATCGACAGGTTCTTGTAGCCCAGCGCGTGCTTCATCGGCGTAAGACTCGTGATGCGATCGACGAGCAGCATCGGATAGCGGTGGGGCAGAACCTCCATCAGCTGGAGGATGTTCATCGCATTCCCGACTTCGAGTCCCATCAGCTCGCCGCTCCCGGCGCCGCGTAGGGGCGCTGCGCGGCGCGCAGCCCGCGCACGGCCTGCGCGTGGAGGCGATGGCCGCTCTTGACCGACACGATCTCGCACAGCGGCCATGCGCCGAGCAGCGCGAAGTCGCCGATCAAGTCCAAGGCCTTATGGCGCACGACTTCGTTGGGCCAGCGCAGCGGCGTCATCGGTCCGTCGGCGTCGAACACCAGCGCGTTGTCGAGCGAACCGCCCCGTGCGAGACCGGCACGCAACAGCGCCTCGACGTCGCGCAGGTAGCCGAACGTTCGCGCCGGCGCGATCTCGCGGGCAAACGATTCGGCATCGACGACAACGTCGAGAAACTGCGCGCCGATCGGGGGAGCGAAGTCGACCGCGAAGCGAATGCGAAACGCATCCGACGGCGCGACGATCAGCACGGCGTCGCCATCGTGGAAAACCATCGGCCGCTCGAGCGAAAACGTCGGTCGCGATGCGTATTGGTCGACGACGCCGACCCGCGCGATCGCTTCGACGAATGGTGCCGCGCTGCCGTCCAGGACGGGGATCTCCGGTCCCTCGACCTCGAGCAGCGCGTTGTCCACGCCCAGCGCGAACACCGCCGACAGCACGTGCTCGACGGTCGAGACCGAGGCTTGACCGTCACCGACGACGGTCGCGCGCCGCGTCTCGACGACGTATTCCGCGTGCGCGGGAAACGTCGCGCTCCCGCCGTTCAAGCGAAAGCGCAGACCGCTGCCCGCAGCCTGGGGACGGATTCGTACGCGACCCGCGGCGCCCGTATGAAGGCCCACGCCTTCGAATTCGACGACTTCGCGGAGCGTGTGCTGATGCTGCATCATTTTCGCTCCAAAGCGCTCACACGCTGGAACAGTTTTTCGAGGTTACGAAGCCGAACCTGCTGCCGCAGTTCCTCGCGATGATCGCGCGCCGGCTGACCGCTAATGAAGGCACCGTCGGGAACGTCGCCCCAGACCATCGTATTCCCGGCGATGCGCACGCGCGAGCCGACGGTTATGTGGCCTTTGAACGCGCTCTGTCCGCCGACGACGGTGTAATCGCCAATGACGGTCGAGCCCGCGAGCCCGGTCATAGCCGCGAAGCCGCAGTGCCGGCCGATACGGCTGTTGTGTCCGATCTGCACCAAGTTGTCGATTTTCGTGCCCGCGCCGATCGAGGTCGTTCCCGTCTGGGCGCGATCGACGCACGTGTGCGCGCCGATCTCGACGTCGTCGCCGAGCACAACGTCACCGATCTGCGGAATCTTCGCGAAGCGGCCATCGACGAAGACGTACCCGAAGCCGTCGCTGCCGATGACGGCGCCGGCCTGCAAGACCACGCGGTCGCCGGCCGTGCAGCGGTCGAGCAGCATGGCGTGCGGATGCACGGTGCAATCGGCGCCGAGCCGCGCGCCGGGGCCGATAACGGCGCCGGTCAGCAGCACCGACCGGTCACCGACGACGGCGCCCGCGCCGACGCTGGCGAGCGGCCCGACGAACACGTCGCGGCCCACGGTCGCGGCCGGATCGACGACGGCCGAGGGATGCTGAAACGGACCCAGCGGGCGAGGCGGTTCGAGCGCCGCCAGGAGCGCCGCCAGTGCGGCGCGCGCCGAGGGTACGAGTAAGAGCGGTTTGCGCGCGCCGTCGGCGGCCGGCAGGACCGATTCGGCCAACGTGGCTTCGGTCAGCACGGCGGCCGCCCGCGACGCAAGCGCCGCCCGCAGGTAGCGCTCGTCGGTTGCAAAGGTTAGCGAACCCGTGCCGACGTCGTCGATGGCGCTGATGCCGGCGATCTCGATCGAAGCGTCGCCCCGGATGGTGCCGCCGACGCGCGCCGCATAGTCGCCGAGCGTCATCCTACGAGTTCGCCGGCGGCTTCTCGGTGATCTTGAGGATCTTCTCCACGTCGCTGGTGATGTCGATCCCGCCGTAACCCACGAATTGCCGCGTCACGACGAGCTTGAGATGCTTCTCGTTCGCCACTTCCTCGGCCGCGTTGCGCACGTCGCCCGACACTTCGTTTTGCATGTCCACGTAGTGTTGCCGCAAGACTTCGAGTTGTTGCTGCTTCTGGCGTGGCGACGCGGACGACCGATTGATCGCCGCGCTATCCGAAGCTAGCTGATTGGAGTAGTTGATGAACTTCGGCCAGTTCGCTTGGATCCGTGCCAAGTCGATCGTAGCCACCGAACTGTCCTGCGACGACGCGCAGCCCGCCAAGGCGAAAAGCGCAATCGCGCACCGTATAAAGCGTTTCACTCGTGTAGACTCTCGACATCCTTTTCGGCATCGGCCGTGAGATCGACGCCGCCCGCCGGCGCCACGACATCGCTGACCACGACGTCGATCCCGCGCTTTTCGGCGATCACCTTGACCTCACGCCCGATTTGGGAAACCATCTCTTGGTACAATTCACCGCGCTGCTTCTGCAACGCCCCGAGTTGCTTCTCGGCCCCGGCCTGCGCGTCGGAATCAACGCCGGCCAGTTGCTGGAAGCGCTTGGTGAGGTCCGCGCGGGTCCTCTGAAACTGGGCGACCGTCTGCGATGCATCGCGGTTGAAGTCGTCCTGATATTTGCGATGCAGCGCTTCGAGCTTGGCGCGCATGTCGGGTGAGATTCCGATCGCGCCCGAACCGCTCGTTCCGCCTTGGGGCGGCAATCCGATCTGCGCGATCAACTGGCGACGCGTGGCTTGCTCGCGCTCGTTGATCTTGGCGATCGTGCGCTTGCGAATCTGCGCCACCTGCGCGTCGAGTTCGTTCTTGACGCTCGCGCGCAGCGTCGTTTGGAAATCGGCCAACGTAGCTTGGTCGCGGTTCTTCATAGCGGCCAGGGCGTCGGCTTCCTGCTGGTCGAGCGCGTCGAGTTGCTTCTTCACGTCCGCGCGCGATGCGTCGTCGAGCGCGAGATTCGAGAGCTTCGTCCGTAGCGAGAGCCGCGCGGCCGCGTCGTTACTCGCCTGCTGCAAAGAGAAATCGGATTCTTGTTTCTGCAATTCTTCGGCGCGATTACGGTACGAGCGGGCGGCCCGTTCGCCCAGCGCCGCGTCGAGTGAGCGGACGGCGGATTCATCCTGGCCGATCAGTTGCGCGCGATAGACGTCGAGGTTGTGCTGCGCCGCGGCGGCGACGGTCTGGGCTTGCGACCGTGCCGTTGCGGTGATGCCGCCGGCGATCGCGCCGCCGCCCGGCCCACTCGGGCCGCCCGCGGTGCTCAGCGCCGCATTGATCGCCGCCTGCTCGCGCTTGGCGTACTCGGCCTGCTTGTCGGTCAAGGCCTTCTTCGTGCGATCGGCCGCGGCGTCGAGCTCGGCTTGGAGCGCGCGCTCTTCTTTTTCAATGTCTCCGCCGGAGCGCGCGATTTCGCTCCCGACCGAACGCAGCTGCAGCGCCTGCACGTCGTCGTCGAGACGCGCCAACTGCGAGTAGAGCGGATGCACTTTGACGAGTTCGTCCATGCGGACGTACCCGACGCGTCCGTCGTGCGGCGCCGTCTGATCGGAGGTGATCGCGGGTGCGTGACTGCAAGCCGCCGTCAAACAGAGGGCGAGGCTGACCGCCCACGGGCGCCATCCGTTACTTGAGCTGATTCTCGACATCGGTCGTAATGTCCGTGCCCCCGTAAATCAGGTTCGAACGGTCGATGACCAGCAACAGACCCTTCTTCTTGGCGATATCGGCGATGACGCCGCGCGTGCGGTCGACCAGCGGCGCGATATCGGTTTTCTGCTTGTCGGTCAGCGCCGTTTGGTAGTCTTTGAGGATCTGCTGACGGTCGGCATCGGTCTTCGCGCTCTTGAGCTTGCCCTGCGCTTGCTGCTGTTCGTCGGTTTGGAACTTCGCGAAGGCATCGTTGGCCGCTTTGAGGCTCGGCACGGAATCGATCTGCTGCTGGTCCACGAAGCCGACGCTCGACGGCGGCGGCGTGTTGACCGGCGGAATGGGATCGCCCGGGCCGCTCAGGAGTTGAACGACGCTATTCGTGACGTCTTGACCCCCGAAGATGATGATGCGCTTATCGACGATCACCGAGAGGTTCTTGCTCGAAGCCACCGAGGCGATCGCCACTTGCGCGCGCTGGAACAGCGGGCCGAAGAGCTCGCGCTGCCGGCTCGCCAGCTTGTTCTGAAACTCCTGAGCGATGCGCGCCTGTGTGTTTTGATCGCGCACGCCGCGGATCTCGTGGGCGAACTGGCGGTCGAGGTCGGCCTTGTACAGCGCCAGCTGACGATTGGCGTCGGTGAACGAGGAGATGCTCGAGAGCGCGGCTTGATCGACGTATCCGATGTCGGTCACGTCGGCGGCCAGTGTCGCGGGAGCCAAGGCTGCGGATACGGCGAGCGT
>Ga0116227_10006072_pt1 | contig 24784 bp, 23 predicted proteins | sample S1TSphgellanicum_FD_89693 | JGI IMG/M metagenome (GOLD analysis project Ga0116227, IMG submission 89693) | Host-associated microbial communities from peat moss isolated from Minnesota, USA - S1T2_Fb - Sphagnum magellanicum MG | ecosystem: Host-associated > Plants > Peat moss > Unclassified... | reverse complement strand
GGGCGGAGGGGTGGGTGATTAGGGAGTTATTTGTGTGCATGTTTTCATGTGTGTGGTTTTGTTTATTTTGATAATGTTAGGTGCTAATTTAATAGTGCATGGTAATTGTCAAATATTTATTATAGGATAATTAGTTTTTATAATTTTCCATGTGTGGTTAAAACCATGTGTAGTGTGAACAAGGTTCCAATTTTAATTTTTTTGTCTTGGGGGGGTTTATCCCCATAATGTGGTTGTAGAGTTTCATCTTTTATGTTTTAAGATTCCAAAACACACATGAAAAAATGTTTTATTTGTTGTTGCTTTGAACTTGGATTCCTATAGTTTGTAAATGAGTTTTCTTGATTTGTGTGCATGTTTTCATGTTTATAGCTTTCTTAGTTTTAATATAAGTGTTGGGTGCCAATCTAGTAATGCATGACAAGTCACATGTAGTTATAAATTATAGGATGATTGCATATGACAAGATTCTTTATGGTGCAATCAACATTATGGAAATAAAAAACACCTTGAAGAATTGTTAACAAACAATCCCATTATATTCACTACCGATGAATTCTCATTTTCCAATTTCTTCACCATAACTTGGCATAAATTTAGTTTGTCATCACTTCTTTGCATCCTTTGATTTCATTATATTTAGTGCATTATAGAAGCCTTACAACAACTACATAATGGAAGACTAATAATGTTCTATAAGACTACCTCACACTTTCACATGCATTGCATCATTCTAAAAACAAATTTTTTTAATGGTGTTTAGTTCAAATGTTTGATCACACACTATCCCCAAACAATCCCATGCCTTTTTAAACTCCTCGTTGCACCTCTAAACATTATCAAACAAGACAAAAAAAATCAACATCAAATCAATGTAAGCTTATCAATATTAAAATCTCCATTCTACGAAAATCCAACAATCAACTCCATAACTTGTAAACAACAAAACATCCAACTTGAACTCATGATCACCTCCACCCTTAAACACACATATAATAATAATGTTTACAACATCTTCAAATTAAGAATTAAAAAAATATATCTCCATGAGTTTCCAAAAATGGTTTTCTCATGGCCTACCAACAAACAAACAACACAAATGGTTCTTGTGGAGCTCATGCACAATATTTGTTTTCACCATCCCAAGAATGGAAAGTGACAACAATATTCCTACTTTCCATACTTTTGCCAAAAGTATGTAAATTCACTTGAAAACCCTAGATCATCACCATTCACACCAAAACAAAAATCATCCAATTGTTAGGGCAATTTTTACATTGTTTTATTTTTATGCCATATGAGTTCATGTTCATATAAAAACAAATATAAATTGTTTGTGACCAATGTTAGGTTGGCAAGTTTTCTACCTTGATATACCCCTAGGTATATCACATGGTACATACATATATACCTTCTTGATTGGCATTTAAAAAGCCATTTTACATGCCCTACCCAATTGGTAAATATTTCAAACTTACACTATCTTTAAGTGTATTTGATTTATATATATTTTAAGTTCACCCTTACTGGGGGGAAAAATATATTTTTAAACAACTATAAAAAAGATATATGCTAAAATCATTGCATTACATATATCCATTTCCATTTTTGGCAATGCATGTGGTTATGATGGATTTGTTTGAATCATGAGGAATAATTATTAAAAGAATTATGTTGCAAATTTTATTTATGTTCATTACATTAGTTACCTTGAACAAAATCCGTACCATATGTTTTCATAATCCCCTTAGATTATACAACCATTTGCCATCATAATCCTTTGAATGTATATTTAAGATTGTTCATTGGTTCCATTTCATTTTTGTTTAATTTTTTGATAAGATGTTTGAAAGTTCTTGCGTCAATACCAATTGCACAAATAATTGTCTTTCTCCACTTTGTAATGTGCCATATTTGTATAAACATTTTTTTTACCCTATGTTTATGCAATTATACAGGCATGGTGTGTATATATAAATCATGAAATATCTATCATTATGCTTACCCTATGAACAAGGGAAATGTTTGTCATTTTGTGTTTACTTTTATTTGGATTCATAAATTTGCAAAGCCTATATACCTTTCCCTTTATCCCATTTACAAATTTTGTGAAACCTTTTTACCTTTACTTGATTAATACATATTTGAAATTTATATTTAGCCTTAACCAAACTGATAGATTAAAATCAATATACCTACCCAACATTAGTGGTGACTCTCCCAAAGTGGATAACCACCAATGTTGGGTGGGTATTTGATTTTTAAAAATTACCACATGGGTAACATATTTGAAAAAATTAGAAACAAAGAACCGCATTGTCATCTACTATGACCATAACTATCAACTCGGATACTTGACTTGATACCCGCAAAGGCTTGATGCAATTTCTAATAACCGCCCAAGCATTGGTAACCACCCAACACTAGTTCAAACATCAACACATACATGTCTCAAGGCAAAATAAAATAAAATAAAAATAATACACATCCACCTTATGTATCCCCATACCCCATACATTATACTATACTACTCTACCATGACCAAATGAGTTACTAAGCCCATCAATCAAACTACTGAAACCCCCACCCACTTCTTCTTTGCTGATCATAAATGGCAGAAAACCCATGTGGGTTCTTCTTCAAGAGAACTCAACCTAGTCTCTAAAAGATGAGAGAGAAAAGACAAAGAGCATCATCATTTTCTAAAGACAAAAAAATAAAAATAAAAATGCTACTTAAGTTAAATGGTTGTCAGATAATCAGTTTCACACCCAAAAGACAAAAGACAAAAAAATTTAGCTTTTAATAAGAGTTGTTCCAAAGTTCCAACAACTTCCAACCTCCAAAAAATTTCAATGTATTGGGAAATTTTTTCTTGGTAGGTATGGATTATTATTATTATGGTAGGATGCAATATATGTGCATTTAACATGAATATAAATTTATGGTGCATTCACACTTGATATTAAAATCAACGTTAAAATGAAAATCTAGGTGGCATCCTAGGTGGCACCCAATGTTAAAATGGGTGATAGCTTAATGTTAAGTGATCGTTAGTTTAAACATAAAATCTTCATGATAAGCAAGTTTAAGTCCTAAATGACTTATATGGTGTTAAGGGACTCAACACTAGAGTCGCTAACACCAAGTGTGAACGCACCTTTAGTGTTATATATATATATATATGTATGTATGTATGTATATCATTGTGTTAAATAAGAATTGTTGAGTTATTTGGTGTAATGTTATGTGTGATTAGCACCATGCATGTTGTGTAAAAAAGTGATGGGTCGTTTTATGTGATGCTATACATGTGATTTAATTTTTATTTGTGTAACTTAATATAACAAATAAAAATTACATATATTAAGTTAAAAAATAATGAATAAAAAAAGGGAAAAAAAAGGAAATGCAACTTGTTAAAATAAGCCTAGTGAAAATTTGCAAAATTCTGAGATTCCAGAAAATGCCAAATGAAAAGAAAAAAAATGGAAATCAGAAACATGGAAGCACATTCATTGTGGTAAAAACTTGTCAAGTGAAAAGAGAAATGCAGAGGTGGAAACTTCCATCCCTTCACAAGTGTGAATGGATGTTTAAGTAGGTAATTGTGGGAAATGATTTGCAAGAATGGATGGATGGATGGATGTTTGAGTGGTGACCTAAATTTTTGGATACAATTTGGCAAAATTGGATGGATGTTTGAGTGAGGTAAGTTTTTTGGAAACTGCAAGAATGGATGGATGTTTGAATGGGTACCTAATTTTTGGAAATGATTCATCAAAATGGATGGATGTTTGAGTGAGGTAAATTTTTTGGAAAATGCAAGAATGGATGGATGTTTGAATGGGTACCTAATTTTTTGGAAATGATTCATCAAAATGGATGGATGTTTGAGGATGAATGTTAGAGTGGGATAATTTTTGGGAAAAGATCTCGCAAGAATGGATGGATATTATAATGGGTGGGTAATTTTTGGAAACTGATTTACCAAAAAGTATGGATGTTTGAGTGGGGTAATTTTTTGGAAAATTATGACTCACAAGAAGAGATGGATGTTTTGAGGATGGATGTTTGGGTGGAGTAATTTTTGGTACAAGATTTTTGAAGAATGGATGGATGTTTGAGTGGGGGTAATCTTGGGAAAATGACAATTCACAAGAAAGGATGGATGTTTGATAACCTACCTGGATGATAATTGGGTCATCAAGGTCGGTTATTAGATTTCAAAAAAAATCCAAATCACCGGCTATCTCACTGAAATGAAGAAACCGGCTGATCGGTTTATTGACAACCGGATTGATAACCGGCCGACGCTGCCACCACCTACCTACCTGAGTTTGGGTCGGAAACGAGTTCGCGCAGGACGGATGGATGTTTGAGTTGCGTAAGTTCTGGAACGAAGTTAGGAGCCAACACAAACACAAAGACGGCCTGGATTCTGTCCGGATTTCATCCAAATGAAGGGCTAGCTCATGCCAGGCTGTGTTGCAAAGAGGGTTGTGGCTTTCGTGTGTTGCGTTTTGCGACTCCAAATTTGTTTGTGTTTTTTCTCTCTCGTCTTTTTCTTTCGTCGTCGTCGTCCTCGTCGTCGTCGTCGCTACACACAAACGCAAGAAAAATCTTTCTGTTGCATCCCCAACAGCAAGCAGTCATGGCGAAATCATCGTCGATATTCGCGGCGAAATCGGCGCATATGTATACGTTTGCATCGCATACGCGCGACTAGCTTGTTTGCTTGCTTGCTTGCTTGCCGAGGGGACGGGAAGTGGAGCGCAGAGGAAGGAAAGAAAAGGATGAGTGAATGAATGCATTCTTTTGAGCAGGCCGGCATCTTGTAGAGGTTCAGTGGCTCTTTGTGTTTTGTGCATTGTTCTTCTGAGGAAGCGTAAATTGGGAGGCGCTTGGGTGTGCGGTGATTTGGGTTCTCTTTCTTTCTTTTTTTCGCCCCCCCCTTTTTTTCCCCTCCTTTCCCCTCATTGTTCACTTGGACGGGAAATGGTGCACTGATGAGGTCACAATGAAGGTCATGCAAGCCGTTTGCCCGCACTGCGTTGGAGTCGTCAGAGTCCTCGTCGTCGTGGTGGTTCCCATTCAACGAGAACAACAACATGTCGCGCCACTCGTCTGCCTCGCACTTCCACAAGTCCAAGACTCTGAATGACAAATACGTAAGCGGCTCCTTTTGTTTATCTTGTTTTGGCGTCTTGTTTGCAATGTTATTGTTGGGCAACCACTGCCGCCCCCCGTTGTTATAGATTTCACAAATGATTCTTGCGTCGTAGAAAGCCCTGACCTAACTTTTGCTAATATGGGCTCCTCCTTCTTCTGTTTTGTTGGGAGTTTTATCCGGGTCTGGTTCTTAAACCCTAAACTGGTTTGGGGAGCACACAAGCACATTGCCTTTGTATCGGTTGTGGTACAGGAGGAGGAGTCAAGGAATGGTTTTGGTCAGGGGAACTTGCGGAAAAGATTTGGGGAGGATTTTGGAGTTTTGAGAGAACTGATGGGAGTATGGGGTGGCTGGGATGGTATGGGATGGCGGGAAGCAGTTGTTGGGAGATGAGATTGGCAAGGGTGCTTATGGTCGTGTTTATAAGGGCTTGGACTTGGAAAATGGGGACTTTGTGGCGATCAAGCAGGTTTCGCTGGAAAATATTCCCCCCGAGGATCTCGCGAGTATTATGGTGCGCACTCTCCATTCTATCATCTTGTAGGGTTTTCTTTCAGTCCATGCCATGACAATGAATAGATCAGCAAAAATAGCTCCTCTCATTGATAGGAGCTCTGATGGCGATGATATTCAAGATAGCATTCCACCCTTGACATTGTTGTCTGAAGTTGTTTTTCCTTGTGGTTGTGGTGATTGCAGTTGGAGATTGATCTCTTGAAGGTGTTGCTTCTCTGCTTGCTCACCTTGTATTCTGACTCTGTTTTGGACATATTTGTGTTCTGGAAATGTGCTTGGAACTTGTCCAAGGTCCCCGGCCCTCTAGTGTCAGTTGTGATGGGGCTTCTGCATCACTGATTTGACTGGTACCTTGCTTGTTTACAGAACCTAAACCATAAGAACATTGTCAAGTATCTAGGTTCATTCAAGACCAAGACACATCTCTACATCATTCTTGAGTAAGTTTGCCTTTGTCTCTTACCGTGATTATTTATATATATATATTGTGGGGGGAAGCTTGGAGAGAGGAGAAAAATCAGTGATTGAAATGCCAGATTGAGAAGGGCTAAGTGTTGATAGTTGGTTGCAATCTATCTTGACCAAAGTAAGTTCTTCACAGCCTAAAACTTAGCAAGTTTTGCAGGTATGTGGAAAATGGATCACTGGCCAGTATGATCAAACCCAACAAATTTGGGGCTTTTCCAGAGTCACTTGTGGCTTTCTACATTGCCCAGGTTTGCTCTCCATAAATTTTTCAGCCACTTCAAAAGAATGGACATGGAATGCTGGATTATGGGCTCATGTGAACATCTGAAAACTGCAGGTTCTGGAAGGATTGGTATATTTGCATGAGCAGGGTGTCATCCATCGCGATATCAAGGGGGCAAACATACTTACCACCAAAGAGGTAGAAGCTCCTTGTCATGACTCTGTGCTAATGCTGTTTTGAGGCAACAGAAACGCCTCATGTTGTTTGGATATTTGTGTCCCCAAATCAGAAGGGTATCTGCGCTTTGACTTAGAGGAATCGTGCCCGGGGATTTTGGGTTTGTCTTGAAACAGGGATTGGTGAAGCTGGCAGACTTTGGAGTTGCCACAAAGCTAACAGAGGCTGATGTAAATACTCATTCAGTGGTGGGCACCCCTTACTGGATGGCACCTGAGGTCAGTATCTATTTCATGTTGAGTGTACATTTTTTTGGTTTCTTGTTGACTGTTAGTTTCCCTTTTGAAGAGGCCAGGACATATCAGTGACAGCTGCATCTAGATGGTTATGTCCATGGGAAGAATGTCGGAGTAGCAGCTCACAAACTGGAGTGGGTTTGCACGAGCAGGTGATAGAGATGTCGGGAGTAAGTGCTGCATCAGATATATGGAGTGTTGGGTGCACAGTCATAGAGCTGCTGACATGTGTACCGCCCTATTATGACTTGCAACCCATGCCTGCTCTATTTCGCATTGTCCAGGTGTGAAAAGTCTCTATCGTATTTCTCTACTTGAACTTTCTGAGAAACTGTACTTTTGCTTGGGAAATGGTACTTTGGAAACAAACACAGATGTCTCTGTTGTGTAATTGCTACATGAAGGATGTCATATTCCACAAGAATCACATTCTAGTAGCCCTGAAAAGTGGAGGTTGTGTTTTGATTGTTGACAGGATGATCACCCACCTTTGCCTGAACATGTGTCACCTGCCATTACAGATTTTCTGGATCAATGTTTTCGCAAGGTGAAACTCTTTCTGGCACTTGCCTTGGAAATTGAGCATTTGTCTGATTCACATTTACATTTTTCATTTGGGGAAGTGCTGATTTCAGGACACCATCTCAAATTGCTATTGATGGTGTCAAGCAATTTACTCTCCAAGCAAATTGTCCCTGCTTGTTTAGCGCTCTAATTCAGATGTGGTATCTCTTAGGATGCAAAATTACGGCCTGATGCCAAAACTATGTTGAATCATCCCTGGATGCGCAATTCATGGCGTGCTCTTCAAAATTCATGGGAGAAGAATGGGCGCATCAGGTACATCTCATTGAGCTTTACTGGTTGCTTGTACATTCAGATGACTGAATAGTCTGTGCATGTTTCTGATACCTTGACATCAGCTGGTTTTACACAACTGAAGAGCCTTTTGACCTCAATATTTACTTGTAGGTTGCTTGCTAGCTGTCACAGCATTCTTACAAACGTAAACTGTGGTGACAAATTATTCATGGGCATTTTCTGGCAAATGACTGCAGGCAAATTCCTCAGGATGTGTCACTGGTTACGGAGAGAACTGTTGAAGGCAAAAAGCAGGATCCTCAAATTGGTCCAGAAGGGGCACTCATCACAAGGGACCCTTTTGAATCTGGCTCGGTGAGCTCTTGCAAGCATGTTCGCCATTTGAAACAGTGGATGTATGCCGCAGTAGTTACAACTTTTCATTGAAATAATATTATTCTATTCAGAGTTGGCATGCACCAACATTGCATGATATTTCGCAGGATGAAGACTTTAAGGGCAATTCACCAACTACAAGCTATGAGGCAAGTGCAGCAAGTAGCAGCCAAAGTAACAGCATTAGGTCCCGAGCACCTATTCGAATTCCCCGTCATGCTGTCTCCCATTTTCAGCGATTGGCTTCAACAACTCAAGACCATGAACAGCTTGATCTACTTGGGATATTGCCAAGTCCATCAAGCAGGCTTGTCTCAACTATGGGATCAGCAACAATTGGAAGCACAGTGTCAGCACAAGTTTCAAAGTCACTGGAATCTGCCACCTTCATGTCAGATTCACTAAGAACTCCTGATGATGAAAGTCAACAAGGGGGAGGTCAAGAATTGTCCCAGGTGGACAGTAGTCAGAGATTGGTAGAAAATGGAGGCTGGTCTTCAGCAGAGAAGTTGCAAGTTCCTGCATCTGCTGACAAAGATGATGGGGGATCTAGTAATAGCCCAGCAGGTGATGAAAGACTAAGAAAGAAAGACAACCATGTTTTGAGGGGAGACTCAAATGGATCAACTCTCCCTTTACAGGTGTTGTTGTGAACCTGACAATCAGAGCAATTGTTCTCCATCTCCTAGTGGGACCCAGTGCTAGCAGGCACATGTGGACTCTTGTCAGATTCTGTGCCTATCTGATGGTCATTTCAATGCTTTTGGTGTCAGTCTTCACTTTATCTGCTTGCTGAAAATCACTTTATGTGGACATTCTTGTTTGTGAAAGCTACAAGGATCTATAAAGTAGTATCAGCTGAAATCCAATCTAAGTCGTTTCGTATGGCATGTATGCTTACAGGGTGGAAGGAACATCCCAACTGCAACAGTTCCACTGAGTAGATTCCGGGATACACCTGGTGATGAGGTGATGGATGACCATTTTGTTGATACATTTTCCCATGCTGAGGAAGCCTCAACTTCTGCTTCTGCAAGCCATTTCTTAAACCTCCAAGCATATTCTGGCCAGGAGGCAACTGGCCTTGAAGCAAAGCTCAAAGCCAAGATGGGTCAGAAACAGGTGGAGGGAGAAGCAGCTTTGCCTAAGAAAATGGGTGCAGACTTGTTCACTTCACTCATTGATGTTGATGAGGATGAGGAGATCATTTCCACATTGGTACGTTTGTACAAGGAGGTCATCCAAACTCTTTCGTTTTCTTTTCTTTCCCAACAACTGATGCAGCAAGAAGGAAACTGAGTCTTGTACCAAACCCTAATCTCCTAATTCAACACCTGGACTCCAGACTTCTAACTGAGTGAATTGCTGATGGCAGGGATTCAAGAGCAATGAAGAGGGAAGGGACTACTATGCTAAGCAGGTATGCATTTTGAATGAATGGGGCACAGTGAATTGACTGACTTCACTTGCATAACAGATTGATGATGAGACTGTTGGTGGTATTGAGAGAAGCAGGCATTGGAGGTTACACGGTTGATTGGGCTGCTCAAGCCTGAAGAATCAGAGGAGGTGGTGGTAGCAGCCTGCCAAAAACTGGTTGTTGTATTTCAAAAGTTTCCCCATCTGAAATCAGATCTAATCAGTCACCATGGGATCATCCCTTTCATGGACATGCTGGAGATCAACAACAGTCGAGTAAGTTACCTCCAATAATCTTCCATTTGTTTGCAGTGATTTTGATTTACATTGTTGAACTAAGTTGGAGTCAACATCTGGATCTGCTCAGAAAACTTACAGGTTGGATGGTTCTTTTGCAGGTAGTGCATGCAGTGTTGCAGGTCCTCAACCAAATCATACAAGACAATGCAGATCTGCTGGAGAATGCATGCTTTGTTGGCATGGTAATCTCTGTTTCTGGCTATGATTCAGTCTCATTGCACAAAGTTTTGGGTACTAAGATTGTTATGTGAAGATGATGAGTTCCCCCTCTATTTCAGATGTCCTCCATTTTGGACCTGTGCATACATTTGCTATTGAGGAATGCCTTGATGTCTTGCTCAATTCACCACAAACTTTGTACTAGGACAGCCTCTGAAGGGGGCACATTGCTCTTTCTGTACAGCCTGCCCATGAATTTTGAAATCCCCTTAAGCATAAACATCACAGCTATAAGGCCATGCTTAAGTTGCCCAGTAGTGGGTAACTGTGTCCCAAAGGTACATCTCTGTTAGATGTACTGTAACCAAGTGGTACCTTACAACATGGTGTGGAGTCAATCACAGGAGTGGACTCAGATCATTTGGTTAAACTAGAAGGTTAGTAGGTCATATCAGTTTAGGATTTTCGAACAGGGTTGGTTTTTGATCCTGGATTTATGCAAATCAAACTGAGTTTTTTGTTGATTCCTTGGCCTATAGAAGCTGAGATTTCCTTAAGACAATTCTTGTTGTAGGAGTCATCCATGTGTGGGATGCCTGCAGTAGAGGTCAAACAGACACGTTGGTGCTCTTGCAGGTGCCTGCAATCATGAGCTTTGCTGGTGCGGATCGCTCTAGAGAGATTCGGATGGAAACCGCTTACTTTGTTCAACAACTATGCCAGACAAGGTATTCAGTATGAAGGACGCATGCCAAGCTGATGAATATCAGCTCGTTTTATTTTTCCATGGATATTTTTCTCCTGATTGTTACCTCTCTAAGAATTATACTATTCACATCTGTCGCTAATTCAGTCAGACAATCTTTTGAACTCTTGTTGCATAATATTTGCAATGATGTACTTGGTGTGTTTAGAAGGGCAAGGAAAAAAAATGTCCAAAGAGGTCTGAACCTTTTCTCTCTTTTTCATTGCAGCACCTTGACACTACAATTGTTCATTGCATGCCGTGGCCTGCCAGTGTTGGTTGGATTCTTAGAGCCTGACTATGCCAAATATAGGTCCTTACACTTACCTCTTCCCTGGTTTCTCCATTCTAGTTTGATGAGATATCAGAATTTCAATTTGGTGCTTTGGCCTCGAAATGTGCAGCATGGAAAATCTTCATGTTCAGCTGGACTTGTCTGTTTTTGTAAGCAGTTTTCCCTGACACTTTTGATGTTTACATGATGTGACTTGGGTTTGAGTGCAGGGAGATGGTGCACATGGCCATTGATGGAATGTGGCAAGTGTTTGAAATGCAGAGCCCAACTCCAAAGAATGATTTCTGTCGCATCTTTGCAAAGAGTGGGGTGCTCGTCAGACTAGTGAATACTCTTCATAATCTTAATGAGGCAACCCGTGTTGCTACAGCAGTGGCACCGGGGGCTTGCAGTACAGGTGCTGAATCTCTGCACAAGCCCCCAAGTGTCACTGAGAAACCTGTTAAGTCACGTTCAGGCCCTCTTGAGCATTCCAGGATAGGCCAAATTGAGGTTTTTAAGCCATTTTCTGGCCAGCTGGATCCAGCAAGAGTGTCTCGAATCAACCATCCTGAACATCAAAGGAATCAGGTTGGATTGACTGGCATTGAGGTGTCTCGGCGACAATCTGGTCAGGCACATAAGTCAACAGGCTTGCCAGACTATTTGCGGCATCTACCCAACCAACAAGATCAACCACGGTCTCATTCGGGGCAACTAGATCCAGCAAAGGTTGTGAGCACTTCTGAGCAGCTTCGGCATCCTGTGACAGCTTTGGATTCTGTCTCACCGCTCAAAGAAAGCTTTGCTGACCAGGTTCGGGGTGGTAGAGAAGATGAAGTTCAATTGGATGGAGAGCAATATAGACCGCTCCTATCTGAAGAGTCTTGGGCTTTACTTGAACCATCTTCTCGCAGCTCAATTGTGCCTGTAGAGATACAACATGAATATGTATGTTTCCTTGCTCCTTTACAGTTTCCTCCACATGGCAGTCCATGGATATACCTTAGAAATGTATTGCTAGTGTGGTCTGTGATTTTTCATTCTGCAGTTGGGTGTGTCCTGAAGAAAACTCACTTCTTTTTTGATATGTGTCTTGATTCAATGTGACAGCCACCCTCATTTATAAACCTACTGGACAAGGAGGTTCCTTCTAGGCCTATCTCTGGACAGCTTGATCATTTACGGCACCCTTCAGACAGAAGTGAGAGCTCACTCCCCCTCCTGCATCATGCAGTTGTGCCTAGAAGGAATGGTGATTTTAACCCAACCGTGGCTTCCTCTACAGGTACCTCCTTTTTTCTCTCCCCTTGTTCTGGTGCATGGTGTAGTTTTTTGTTGTTGGTTTGTAGGCTTGTTCATGACAATGACTCTTAAAAACTCATTTGCTGCAGACAATGAGAAGGAAAATGGCTCTGTGGAGATGGGCCACATCCCCAGTTTGAAAGCAGGCTGGAATGGGACTGGGTTATTATCTCCATCTTCAAAGCTCTCTCCATCATCATCAGGAAGAATGAACTTTCAGATTTCTAAAACACTGTCAAACACGGTATACTCTCTGGCTCTGTCAAACAAACACATCTCTACGTTGTGTAAGTTCATTCTAATGTTAGGCGTTTCTTCCAGTTGCTTTCTGTTCATCTCCAAGTCCTTTGCTTTGCACACCCCTGTAAATGCTGCTGTTGGGAGTGACAGTAGGTCTTATTCTTACAGCTATTTTATACCTGTTACTACAGGGTGAATCGAATACAACGGGTGTAGTCTCACAGACAGCCTCAGGTGTGCTGTCAGCTTCAGGATTCCCAAGTGTGCGGCCTGGAAGCACGACATCATCGGGTCTTCTTTTGCATATGCAATCTGCTCTCAACCCAGATGAAGCACGGGAGTATGTCATCAAGGTTGCAGATCTGCTATTGGAATTCTCATGTGCTGATACTGTTGTGAAGTCACACATGTGCAGCCTTAGCCTTCTGATTCGTCTTTTCCAGATGCTAAACAAGCTGGAGGCTCCCATTCTTGTCAAGGTATGGTAGCAAGGCTTCCTAGATATGGTTAGTTTGGAATTGAGCACTCTCTCCCTCAAGATTGTATTCAGTGAGCTACTATTTTGTAGTCCTGCATAATATAGGGTATCTTGTAGTAGGATAGTCTTTCCACAAATCTAACTTGTTATTGTGGTGACAGATACTGAAATGCATACAGCAGCTATCCCTAGATCCTTACACTCTAGATTCTTTGCAACGAGCAGATGCAATGAAGCACCTTGTTCCCTTTCTTGAGCAGCGAGACAGCCCATTTACTGCTCAAATACACAGTCAGGTATAAGGTCATACTATATCTTTTGTCTTGGTAATCAGGAGTAAGTTCAAGGTTGAGAAGAGAATCTACAGAAGCTTGTTACGGGTTGATGAAAGTTGTTTGCTCATCTCTGTTTCTTGTTGGCTGATACAGGTGTTAAATGCCCTTTACAACTTGTGCAAAATCAACAAGCGGCGGCAAGAGCAGGCAGCAGAGAGTGGCATTATTCCACACTTGATGCAATTTATTGTCACTGATTCTCCCCTCAAGTCTTTTGCTCTCCCTCTTCTGTGTGACATGGCACATGCATCACGCTACACCAGGTGCTGACCCATCTGTTTGTACATGGGTCTGTCAGTTTTCATGTGTCATTCCGTGGACATATTTGTTGAAAGGGAGCCAACAAAGCCATCAACAATGCTAGTATGAAAGTAATTTGGGTGTTTGTGTCTGCACAACAGAGAGCAACTGAGGTTGCACAAAGGCTTGGAGGTGTATTTGAGTTTGCTGGATGATGAGATGTGGGCAGTGACAGCTCTCGACTCACTGGCAGCATGTTTATCACATGATAATGACCAGCGCAAGGTGGAAGCAGCTCTCCTCAAGAAGGAGTCTCTGCTCAAACTTGTGGCTTTCTTCCAGTCTTGTGGAGGAAACTCATTTGTGCACATCCTGGAGCCATTTCTGAAAATCATCACGTTCGTGTTTTTTCTCCCTGTCACCATCTGACTTTCTCACTCGTCTAGTTTGGAAGGATGGGAAGCAACTGACTTGATGAGGAAGGACATTGAATTTTGATGTGGTTTTGTTGGATTCTTGCAGCAAGTCAGTGCGGCTGAACACATCCTTGGCGGTGTCAGGTCTGACACCACTTCTTGTGGCACGTCTTGACCACCAAGATGCAATTGCGCGCCTCCTCCTCCTCAAGATGATCAAGGTATGTGTGAATGCTGCCTTCTTTTGCAAATGCAGTATCGATTCTCCTGATGCATTGCATTATTACCTTGAATAGAATACAACACAATGCAACAATCTCCCATTACTGTCCTAATACATAATTCAATTTTCATTAGCATAAGATATGTGGTTGTGTCTTGTTGTGAAGACTGTGTATGAACATCACCCACGACCAAAGCAGCTCATAGTTGAGCATGATTTGCCATCAAAACTGCACAAGCTTATTGAGGAACGCCGGGATGGGGAACGATCTGGCGGCCAAGTGCTTGTGAAGCAAATGGCAACAGCTCTCTTAAAGGCACTCCACATCAACACTGTTTTGTAGCCGCCTTTGAGCTTTCCTCTTGACCAGCCCATCTTGAGATCAAAGAAACCACCCCCATATTTGGGGACAACATTACCTTGTATGTGTTGTTTTTAGTATGGGCCATTCATTCTTGTAACTTACTTGGAACTTTCAGTTGTCAATTTTGCTCATCTGTAATCCTGTAGGATATTCAGTTTCACAAGATATAATTATCCAAGTTGTATATTGGTGGCTATAAACACTTGCCAATTCCAGGCAGAATGCTTGCTCAGATCACCTGTATGTATGAGAGAACCTGCCAACAAAGCTTTGCTATCCAGAAATGATGCCTTGATCTGTCCCATGTTGTTCCTGTAAGCAGAAAATTGGTTCAACAAGCACATGCAATGTGTGACCTGAGTGCACTGTTGTGAAAGTTTGGACATTGAAACTTGTACACTTTCCTCACCTTCCCATTTAGGTGGTATCTCTTATCCTCCCAATAACACCAGGCTGCCCACTATAATTCCATCTTGATCGGGATTCTGGAGTATTTCCATTCAGGAGAAGCTCACTGCATTGCTTTGCCTTTCAGTAGTGGGCACCAGCCTCACTTGTGTGGGACCTTTATGCTAGGGAGCATTTAGGGTGAGGCCACTGGCAGAATGTGCCCCTAAGGGTCCACTTTCTTAAAAGCCCATGGGCTTTTAAGCCTGCTGGCCTCAGTGCAATTGTGTGTTCAAATCATGACCAAAGTTCACAGAAGATGCTATCATGATAGCCAAATGAGCTACACTGAAGGCATTGGGTAAACCAAATCCTTGCCCTCTATCTGTTATCATAGAACCCAGTTCTTTGGCCTTTTTTCTTGGGTTCTAAAACAAATTAGATGGAAAACTAACAAAGTGTGAGAACCTAGGGGCGAACTAGTCATTCAATCTATGGGAAACTAGGGTTGTTTCTAATCTTTGGGAGAGTCCAATTCTGGTTGTTGCCCTAGGTGTGAATTTCAGAGACTCAATTCTGCTGGCCATGGCATTGTTCTGCTGTAATTAGCGTGTTCTTAAGGCTAATTATCCTTGAACCTATTTCAATGATTGATCATTGCTATTGAATTTGGACCAGGAAGTCTGTAGAAACTCTTAGATTATGTTGTTATTGTGTTATTTTGCTTTTTGGCAACAATAGAATTTGATTGTAGGTCAGCTAACTCCTCAATTTAAAGGTCAACGACATCATGCCTATACGAGCTGATCTTGGTTTTTACGTTTGACCACAATCATAACTTGTTGAAACAAGCTACTTCTCATATTTTCTTTCCATGTGATCTAATATTTGATAAGGTTTCTAGTTTCAACCATGTTTTGAGTCCATGTTTTCACCAGTGTTGGGCAGATATCTGGAAAATCTGGATATCCTGACTGGTATCACCTAGGATATTACTTGTAAAATCCTTTGGATATCAAAATTTGCAATATTCGAGAGGATGTTATTTTTGGATTTTAAAATTATGAGATCTGGTCATATAATATTTGGCGGGGGTAAAAAAAAAATTGAAAATTTGATATCCAAGTAGGATATCAGGTCCTTGCTTGGATATGGATATGAGCATGGGGATTTAGGTGTAGGGTGAAGGTTGTATGCCGCTAGAAGAAGAAAGAAAATGAACATGGGTGTCACCCTCGTTGATCTAACCATAAAAGCAGAATAAAATGGGGCCTGAGCTCTAATTTGGGCCTCACATTGTGTTGTTGCTCTTCTTTGCAATTGTCATTGTTCTTCTTCGTGTTACTAGTCCTCTTTGATTGGTGTTGTTCCTCTTCATGCTCATGGCTGCTCCTTTTCATGCTTACGACTACTCCTATTTGCTTGCTATTACTTTTCTTTGTGCTTGTTGTTGCTCCTCTTCACGCTTGTTGTTGCTCTTCTTTGTGCTTGTTACTTGCTATTTATTATTTCTTAAGCTTTTGGACTCGTAATTTTATCTTGTTGTATTTTTGGAGAAAAAAAGTGTTGTATTTTGTTATTGGGAATGCTAGGATATTTGATAGATATTAATGTTGAAAAAAATCCATCCCTATTGAAATCCGGCATTATATTAAAATTTAAAATTATCCTTACAGGATATTACGGATAAAAGTTTTAAAAATAATAATAACAACCAGAATCGATGGATAACAAATTGGTGGATAAACGGTGGTGGATATTGAAAAAGATTTATATCTGCCCAACATTTGGTTTTTAGTCTTGAATGTCTAGTTTTATATTGCAGGGGAAAAAGATAAATATATTCCATTTTATAGGGTAAAAATAAATTTTATTATCAAATTTTATCACAACAAAAAAAAAAAAACAATTATCAATTGTGTAGGGTACTAATTGAGACTTTTTAAAGTGTAGAAACTCATTTTTGTTTTCTAACACTGGACTCCAGCAACTCTTCTTACACTGGTATGTATGTATTAGCATTAGGGTTCTTGATCAATTTTTTAATTTTTAAAGAAAAATTACAAGCCTTGTGCATATATATGTTAGGTATATATACTGAATTTAAATTTGTTTAAAAAAAAAAAAAAAGACATTACATGGACTAACTACGAAATTCAAATACAAATAAAATTAAAACTTGTTGCAAGCTGTTACACTCACAAATTAAGAAAGCATAAAATATTAAAAAGCCCAAAAAATCAGAAAGCTCAAAATGTTAAAACCCAAAGAACAAACTAAACCCTAAAATTGAATATTTTGTAGAAAAAATTAAACCCTAATACCATAAAAATGGGTTATAATATTTACCCTTCATAAATTAAAAAAGGTTTAAAAAAAACTCAGTACTTTCTCCTGCATAAACTTGCAGCAGCTGAAACTGTCAACATGTGCTCAAAAGAAGATGTGCCACTTTTGCCCTTGTCTTCTTGGTTGGAGGTAAAAGGCAGGGGCTTCAAGGGGGCTTAGATGTGCATGTGCCAAGGCGAAGAGTATGGCTTTTCCTACAGCAGTTTGACACTTGAATGTAGTGTTGGGCACTTTAATGTCAAGACTCAAACTGGTGTAAACATCACATACATGTAATATACAAATGAATAAAACCAGAATGTTTTATGTCACAGATGTATCATAAACCATGGCTCTGTCAAACATGGCTTATTCAACCTGAATATGTCACGATATAGTCCTTAAAACCTTATTACATTGTTATAAAACTCAACTCCATCCTCAAATCTCCATCCCAGTTTTGTTTCTCATCATGCAATCCTTAGAGAAGCTAAGCATAAGCAACATCTAAGGATCACTCATCCTCAGACTCACTGGAGAAAAAGCATGGTTCAGCACCTTATGCACCTTCAGCTTGGGTTCAAAAGTTAGGAACTATGGAAAATGTACCTGCATGGCTTTGGAATAGCCAAATGTTTTGTTGGGTGCATGGGTCTTCTGAATAAATATCAACTTTCAAAGTTGAATCAATTTAACCTTTCAGGTCTTGGTGTGGGGATTGTAAATCTGCATTCTCAAAAAATGTTACCTCAATATGAGGCGTCAAAGAATATATCACTTTGTCAACTTTCAATGAAACCTAGTAGTAAAATAGCATTTGTCACCCAAGAAAATTTCATTGTCTAGTGGCTTAGGACACCTCTCTTTCAAGAAGGCAATGGGTCCTACCTACCCAGCATTTCCTAAGCTAGTAAAACCATAAACGCTAAACTCTGGGATCACCTAAAGAGGAATCTTTTCACTTGAAACCCAACACAAATAACAGAAGATGCAAGAAAGAATACATCAAAGCGATGCACAAATTTGGTCACTTTTCTAAACTTCATTACAATACGCTCCATTAGGCCTGGCTTCCTTGACCTTGGTTTGAAGCTTTTGGGGTGGGCTTCTTGTAGGCGACGGACAAATATAAGACATGCAACTCGGATGCGCAGAATCTTTCCTGTCAGCTTCTTCTTTGTGCAATATGCATCAGCCACTATCCCCTCCTCCCCTCTCTCCACTTTCAACACACATATCTGCCAAATTCAACCCAACAAGTTCAAGAAGAAGAATGATTTGAGTTCCAACCAAGCACATATGATTCTAGTCTTGAAACATAAATCTATCACAACAACCAAATCAACAACCACCAGTCCACATAGTCAAAAGATCAACAGCAATACCCATTTGCAAGAGAAGAGCTGACTTCTGAGTGCATTCAACTACAAGACACTCATCATCATTACAAGTCATAAAAAGCACATAAGACCCTTGACTGTAACAAGAGAGGGAAATGACTAACCTGTTGAGCTTGAGTGTTCCCATTCTCAAACCCTTTCATGTTCAGCATAGATGAGCACAAATCCACCTTCAGTGTATCTGAAGCTTCATCAAATCCTGTCTTGGCAGCTGTCATAGCTGCAATCAACTGAACATCCTGCATATCATTGCTAGATGGTTGTCTGCTAGACTGAATTGCAAACACTTGATCAATGTAGCTTGGAAGTGAGTGCTCTTTCACAATGTCCAAAGAGCCACAGCTGAGATGAAAGTTCAAATGTTTCCCCATCTTCCACCGCTCCCTATCGGCATATTCCAAAAGGTTTGAATTTGCATCAAGCAACACCATGTGACCTGCAAATGAGTAGCGACGACCAGATTGGTGGGACAGTGCCAAAGCCAACGCTCTGTGAAGCAAGAACCGCAGTACTGTGGGAACCCAAGTTAGGGCTTGTGTCCCGGCGACAACCAATGGTAACTCCTTGGGCTTCAGTTTAAAGAGCTGAAGGATGAGTGTTCCAACTCGGGTAAGATGTAGCACTTCACTAAGAGGTCCCACATTCAATCCTGCCCACATGCTGTAGATTGTGTGGGCCAGTGGCATCACCTTTGGAACAATATCGTTCTTTGACACTACATGTACAAAGTGGTGTTGGTAGAATTTGTTGATGTACCTGGTGATCAAGAGAAAACTGCCAACTATGAACAACTTGCCTGAACTAAATTTAAGATCAACACATACATGCTCGAATGAAGAGCTCTAAAGCATAATGGCCACATGTCTTGTAAATCCTTCTGATCCCCTGGTTTTCATATTTAGTCCCACAATCAAATTTACATCATCATCTCCACAGGATTGATGCCCACTATGGAGTTGTTAACAACTTGTAGATCCTGTTCTGTTAGGCATTGAGTTTACACCAAGACCCTACATATTTGATGCTAACTGACAGGGTTGATACCTGGCAAGTCGATAATCTGCAAAAAAAGGACAACCAAAAGTATAGCACTGCACTTGAGCATGACACCATCGCCCTGTTGCCTCCAGCAATCTGAATCAACACACCACATCTTATTTTCATGGTTGGAGCACACTCTATAGCTGAATCCCTGACAACATACAAACCCAACAATTTGGAAGAAAATATGTCCATGTACATGTGAGAGAGAGAGAGTACTCGTCACACTCTGCTTCCTGGCCATAGACTCCATTCCCAGCTTTGATGGAGCAACATAATCAACATGCATAGTGGCCCACACATGAGCATTGAGAGTCCTGTGTCCTCTCTACCTCTAGATAGGAAGCATTGAACACACATAATGCCTGCACTCAGAATATCTATCTTGGCATAGTGCCCATCATAGGGAGGCATTTTAGGTCATCCCCATAACCATGTCTTCAGAAACATGTCGTGTGATTCCTTGGTCACAAATTAGGTCATTTGTTTTGTGAACGAGAAAAGCTCCTCACAACCAACTCTCTCTCCGTCCTTCTCTCTCTCTCTCTCTCTCTCTCGTCAGTGTACAGCTAAACCGCAAGAGACAATTTTTGCTGGTCTGGCAATGAAGCTTGGTTTGCAATATTTTTTAGCGGTTGCAGAATTTTGGGTAGTACCTGAGTGCAAGAAGGGATGCAACAGCACCTCCAAGAGAGTGGCCTGCGAGCACAACCTTCTCCCCTCGCACTAACAGCCTTCTGAAATACTCCAATGGTATTGTCTTGGCTCTATCCAAGAACCCAGCATGAGCTGCTCCAGGGCTGAGCAGGTTCATACTCCTGTGCATGAACTTCAGGTCCGCGATCGCGTCACTGATGTCAGTGGAACCTCGACAGGCCACAATGTAGTGGGAATCACTGAGGGACCTCACCACCAGCAATGTTTGCTTGCAATTGCCGAACCCATTTTCTCGGAGCTCTTTGTCGGGAACGAATTCATATCTTCTTGAAGCCAGAAGTCCATACTCTCGTTCCATGACCTTAAGCTCATCCTCGGGGTTATTGCTATAGACCACGGCCGAGAGAACAATGGCGTCCACCAACCACATGGGGTGCTTGTCGTCTCTAATGATTTTCCGCAAGTTCGACATTTCTTCCCTACCTTCTTCTCTTCAGAGAGATTAAACTCAGAACAACAACAACCCAACTATCGATCGATCGATCGATCGACTTCTCTCAAAATCCTCGTTGAAGAGTAGCTCCAAAATGAAACCCTAATCAGAAACTGAATGCTAGACGACATGCCACCCCACAGCTTTGCGGCCTCTTCTCACATAGAATGCACCCCTCATAGCAGCTACTGCTTGTAACCCAACCAGAGTGATCTATGAAACTATAGCAAAATATGATTAAGTGCGCGAAGCCTCCAGTATTCTTCAATTCTTCACAAGAAGAACACCCAAAAAGCTCCTCCCTCCCTCCCTTTTCGTCCTTCTCCGTCTCCTTCTTCTTTCTCCTTTTTCTTTCTGTTCTTGTTGTTCTTACACTTGGTAACACTCTTTCTCGTTGAGTGTTTTTTTTGTTTCCGGTTCAGAAATCCACATACACCCTTAGCCCAAATGGATCCTATGGGTCGAATTGATGCTGAGACCCGAAACTGAAAGAATCCGAAAAGAACAAGAACCAAACAAGGAGCAGAAGCAGAAGCAGGAGGAGGAGGAGGAGCAACAGCAGAAGGCAAACCGGAAAGCACACGCTTGCTGGAAGCTCTGCTGAAGCTTTGCTTGCGTTGCAAACACGTGCACTTTTCTCTGTCTCTGCTGCGGTTCGATCGCGTGACCGTGCGGGCCGGAGGACGGGCGGGTGGGCGGGCGGGCGGGACCCAGTCTTTGGTGGGGCTGGCCGCTGATCTGTCGGTCTGTTAGTAGGTACCTACTAGGAGTGGGGTAGGAAGGAAGGGGAAAAACAATCGATACGTGCTGCGAATCTGGCCGTGTCTTTTTCCACGTGTCGATATCTCAAGGTTTTGCGCAATTTTCTCGAAATTTGAACGTTGATAAACGTCCTTCCCGAAATTTAAAAAAAGTCTTGGGAACGTTGGTTGGTAGGTAGCTGGGATAATGGACTTTTTATGAGGTACCAAAGGCACGCGGTGGGGAACCCACTTTTTCAAAGAAAGACCAAAAAGGGGGTCCTCTAGCCTAAAATTTTTAAAATTTAGAATTTTTTAAAGAATTTTTTTTATTGTGACATCGAAATTTTGGCGATTTTTAAAATATCTAAATGGCTAAATTTTGGCTTTAATTAATGGTAGCCAAATTTTGAAACACAAATTAATCAAAAAAATTCCAAAGTTCTATATCAAGTTCCAAAAGGTAGGAGGAAATGTGTAGAAAAAAGAAAAAAGAAAAGGATGCTTAATTTTTGTTTTTTTTTTTTTTACTTTTTTTTTTTTGGCCCATTTTTTTTTTTTTTTTTATTTTGTTTTTTGGGGTATTGTTGTTTGAATTTTTTTTTTTTTTTTTTATTTTTTTTTTTTTGGCCCAATTTTGGTGAAATTGTAATATGGATGATAGGGGTAGTCATGATGGAATATATATTATTGTTCTTCATTCATTCATTTGCGAGGACTTGGTTGGGTCCCTCCATCTTACACCATTTTTCTCCCCCTTGGTTGGGTGCTTTGTTTTTATTGATGATTGGTAATAGGTTCTTATCTAGTGGGCTATTAACATAGGTGGTTTGCTTTGTAACTCCATAGGTAACCCTAGGTGGATTTAACCTAGTTAACCCCATACCCGAGATAGCTCCCTAATCGATGTGGCGGTAATTTAGGTAGATTATAATGTGGTTAGAATAAAAACTATGGTGATCACTTGGGGATGTTCATGTTAAGTTTTGAGAAAGGATCCTCAATTTGATGAATTTTATAAATAGTCTAAAAGGAAAGATTGAGCAGGTACAATGAGGCTTGAAGTGAGATCATTTTATGTATAATTTTTAAATTTATAAAATTTTCTCCTATTTCTTTGCCTTTAGCAATGGACATTGTTTTGTAAGAACATTGTGAGATGATGTTATTTGATTAAATATGCATAAATCTTTTGCAAACATTTTGTTAATGTATTTTTGCATGGCATGAAATAGGTCATTGCCAACTATGTTGTTGTTTTAGTTGAGCAAACAATACCCAAATTGATGGAGTGTTCATTTTATGGTTGATCCAAGTATGAAACTATGTGGAATGGGAAGTCCGATCGTCAAATATCCTTGCAAATCTAGCCAATTTTTTGTGTGGAGCAAATAAGATTTTTTATTGCAAAAAATAAATAAATAAATTTATAAAAATAAAAATTTAAGGAAAAAAAAAAAAAAAACCACCGAGCCAAAAACCAAGGGCCAATACCCAAGTGGTCTTTGGTTCTAACCAAGATGTTAGTACTTCAATTTTGGTGTTGCATTTCAGTCATTACAATTGAAAGTTCCATAAAATCTTAGCTAGTATTGCAAAAAACAATTAAAAAAAATCTGAACATTTTGTCTGGCCTTTATTTTTAGCAACAAAATCCTTAAAGATTGTAATGTTCAATGGATGATTGTGGAATGGTTGATGGGCTAGGCTTAAGTGGATGATTGTGGATGAATGGGTGACCTTAAGGATACAATGCCCACTTTAAATTTGGGGTTTTAATTGGTCACTTTTGGGTTGATATGAAGAAAATTTTGTACATAACTCTTAGAAATACCCTAAGCACAAGCAATCCACCTTACATAAAGACAACACCATTTTTCATTTGTTGGCTTAGCCTATAGGGAAGAGGCTATGCATTGGTGTAAAATTTGAACATGAAAATTTTAGTTGGACCTAACTTGTGGGTGACATTTGGACATGTCCCATAAAAATGTATGTGATGTTTTGAGTTGTAACGTAGTGGAAAATTACTAATAAATAAATTGAACAATAGTCACAAAATAATGAAACCTAGTGCACAGCTAGTTATATCAATGGGAATCATAATTGACAACTAATCGTAAACATGTTTAAAATGTCATATGTAATAGGTGGTAAAAATGCATGCATTTCACATGATCATATGTGCCAAGGTCATACACTAGTTGCAAATATTTGTTGATTGGGTGCTACCTTTGCCCTAGTTGTAATGTAATTAACACATGTCACTAAAAATGCAACTTATTAACAAAATCAAACATGATTGAATATAATTATATTTATGATGTATATATTTTATTGTATATATGTTTATTTTGCAACTAACTTGCAACTATAGTATAACTTTTTGATTTTTTAATGTGACATTTTATTTATTAATTCCCTATATTTTTATGGGGGTAGTTGTAGCATAATTGTATATTAATTGTTTTTGAGCTTTAATTGTAGGGCAATCTAGTTGTCACAGACATGATTTTTCATAATGCTTCTCAATATTCTTTTTACCAATCTATTATTTTATTATGTTATGTATAACCTCATTTGGTCATTTAAAGAATATATTAGTGTTCCAAAATATGGACCTAAATAACAAAAAAAATGGATATAAGTGAGTTCATTGTTTTCAATTAAAGCTTTAATCGTTATAATTGATAAAATATAAATATTCAAATTGCAGAAATGATAAAGAAAACAAGTTGAAGCAATTCCATTAAACTTTATTTCTAACATTTAAATCAAACACACCCATTAATTGAATATTAGGAGGTCTTTGCTTCCATGTAAGCAAAAAGAAATGAGTTCATTACTAAGTCACTTGCAATAGATTGACGTGATCAATTTGAAACTACAACATTAATTTGACTATAATGAAAAACAAGAGGTGCATTCAAATTAATTTGTATAGTAAAAATATTGATATTTGTCTATTTGTGCCGTTCATACCTACCTCTTCCAAGCCTAACTACCTCATTCCTTCCTTAAAAAATGCCTCATATTTTTTTAATCATCTACGTGGATATGAAAAGGAAAATCAACATGTGTTTTTTCATGACCATGTTAAGTTTACTAAAATAATTTAATAACCTACCTTTTTCAAACCTTTCTTTTTAATTTTTTTCCCTTGTGCATTTACATGGACATGAAAGATTTG
>Ga0116227_10006070_pt1 | contig 24786 bp, 21 predicted proteins | sample S1TSphgellanicum_FD_89693 | JGI IMG/M metagenome (GOLD analysis project Ga0116227, IMG submission 89693) | Host-associated microbial communities from peat moss isolated from Minnesota, USA - S1T2_Fb - Sphagnum magellanicum MG | ecosystem: Host-associated > Plants > Peat moss > Unclassified... | reverse complement strand
TTAGTGTTGTCAATAAAATTGCAAATGATTACATTATAAGGGTTCTAAGCTTTAAGTTGAATTATTTTAGGTATAAAAATATCTTTGAATCCAATTTTCACCATAAAATATCTGAAAGAACCAATTTTCAGAGGGCATTGATTAGCAACAGGTAATCCAGCTACCACACTGTAGATTCTGCTACCCAAAGGATCTTTAATGGTGAACAGTGTGTTAGTTCCAGGAATTACAGCAGTTGATGCTTGGAAATCAAACAAACCTTCTGTAAAAGATCCATTAATTCCGTTTTTCTTGCGACCTTCTGCGAGGAATTGTTGATAAACTGCGGGAAAATCCTGTACATTTTCAGGCAGAACAGCACTGAGGTCAGGATTGGGGATAGCTACATCATATTTTAACTGTTGATATATCTGCACTCCTTGTGCTTGTTGTTCTGGAATCAAGTAAAAAGTGGTTATCGCTCTAGATGCTGGTTGAGGAATGGACGTAGATTGAGAAATATCTTGAGCAAAAGCTGGGCTGACTCCACTTAGACAAATAATAAAGCTAAGGATAGCCGCCAAAAAGGAAGTTATCTTTTTCACAAATCCTCCTGGATGTTGTCTGTTTTTGAATCTATGTAATGGAGGTGGTTTCCCCCCCCACAATAGTTTTTGGTACCCTAAATTATTAGGCATGATCGTACTATTTTTGAGTATTAGCCTGCTGATCTTCTAAAAGTTGGAATAATTGACTTACAGGAGTTTCAAAATCTGTATTTCGTTTCTGTATATACTCAATAGTGGGAATTGGAAACTTGATAACAAAACTGCCTAGTTTAATACCCAATGGTCTTAAATGCCCACCTTTTAAATTTTTTTTAAATCCCGCAGGTGGTTTTTGAAAATCGTTCTCAAATCGGTAACAAGTTTGTAAAGCAATTTTATCTTTTTTAAATGAAATTAAGCCCATGAGATTAAATAGATTACCTTGGTGTATTAAGGCATAGGTTTCCTCTGGAGTTGGCTTGACATTCAGCAGCCCTAAAGCAATAAAGATACTTGCAAAAGGTTGTGGCACAGCACTCTCAAGACTTGTATTTACAGGAGCTAATAATAAAGAGGGTTGATTCTTAATAAAGATGCTGCTAATTTCAATCTCATTTTTCGACTGTTTGCCGTTGTCTTCTCCCTTGATGTAATATTCAATTAATCGTTTAGTCTCTTCCCGCCTTATTTCTAAATCATTAATCAAAATTAAGAGGTCTGTAAAAATACTTTCAACCTTGCTCTTAATTTTTGCTTGAGAATCTTTTTTGTTCGCTGTGCCTCTAACTATAGACTCAATAAATTTACTAAGTTCTTGAATACGATGAAGATAGCCAGGATCGGCAGGTTTACCAATGGTAGGTAAGGCACTAAATGCTTCCAAAAGAGCAATATATTTACAGCCCACACTATGACCTATCCAAGAAAAGTTCTGGTCATTGAGATAGGGTTCATAGTCATAACCAGCAAATCTTGCCCGTCTGACAAGCTCTGGCATTATTTCATATTGTTCTCTAATTAAAAAACCAGACTCGGCATAATGATCAAAAGTAAAATTGAATGGTAAAATAACAATCGTATAACGATCATTAAATAGACGCTGAAGTAGAGAGCGATAGAAAAGCATTGGCCAAAATGTGCCAAAAAACATCCCACCAATAAATTGAATTACTCCTTGTGGTTTTGGATGTAGAGCCACCCAGCTGTGAGAAACAGGTCGAAATTTCATAGTTAAACTTAATACCTTTGGTCTATAGCCTCAAAAAATCTAATCTATACTAGTTTTGGTACTGTTTTCATTGGATCTCATGTCGGATGAGATGCTCTTACAAGCATCTTAGTCAAGTAGATTACCAACGAATATACCTCGATCAAGAGTTATAAACTTTTGCAACGACTTCAGATCCACTGAACTTTGAAGTTCCCTTATCATTAGATTGTCCACTTCGTAACCCGTTGATGTGTTGGCGATATTCCAAATTGTTCCAGTTCATCTACAGAAGCCAATCTCAAGCTACCAAGCAGCCTTCCAGTTGGTCGAAAGTGATGTTTTGCAAGGAGCTGCGAAATTGCAGCAGCAAACTGTAAATTAATTTTAATTCGGTCTATGTGTATAAACTAGCAACGATTATTAGTAAACCACATAGAGGGTAATTATTGCTTCAGTTAAATTTAGTACTTTCTTTAGTACTACATTCTGAAATAGCATGTAATCTTCAGTTAAATTCAACACAAAGATGTGGAGGATACCAATCAAGGAAGAGGCTTTGGGAAGAAACCACAGGGAAAGCAACTAGGGGCTAAGGGGATTTGGTCCACTCATTTTAATCCCGCGTTCTGTACACCAAGGGCTCCCGCCGCAGTTTCTGCATGGCGAAACGCCCCCGCAGAGCGCGATGGTGTTTGCGTAGCGTCTCGAAGAGAAGCACCCGCCCAAAGGGCGATCGCACAAGGTGCCCGCTGGAAGCGATGACGAAACGCCCGCCGTAGGCGATGGCCTGAACATTAAATACAGCAATTATCCTGTCACTTCGCTTCACCAAAAGCTGGGAAGAACCCATTTAATTTGAGACTCGACAAAAGTTACAATAAATAATAATGGTTTGCACTTGCCAAAACTCGATCTGGAATCACCATAGAACCACTTGATCCACTCGATGCAATCGCCAGCACTTAATTACCCGGCGACTTCCACAAAGATCCAGCCGATCGCATTATTGTTGCGATCGCCTACCGCCGTAATCTAGAACTCATGACCTGCGATCAAAAAATTCTGGTTAAATCAATTACGCGCTGGTGTAAGTTATCAATCGGCTCCACAAAGCGGAGAACATCAACTTTTTTCTGAGGTATGTCCTGGGGTAACTTAGCAATTAATCGGTCTGCTTCCACCGGGGTACATTGGACAAAATACAACCCAAATCCTACTTTCCGTATCAGTGACCGCACCAAGTCTGGATAGGCTTGCTCCGGTTCTGGGGGTAGATCCTCATCCCAATGGCTGTAACTCATGCAAGTTTAGCTACTTTGGTGAAAAATATTGCACTTATACGATTATATACATAATAACTGCATCAGAACCGCCTGGAACAAAATTTTCCTAGCTCATACCTTAAATTAACCGGAATAATAATAACCACTATCTCCAAGTAACCAGATAAATCATGTTACATTTTTTACATAAATAATCCCCTCGCTGCACTGTTGAATTAATAGCCATCGATCCGAATCTTGATCTAATGCTGGTTTGATGCGGAAATTAAACACTTCCTTCGCAGTGCGAATGCTGCGCTCTTTCCCTTAAGATTTAACTAAGCGAATGCAACCTTTAGCACTTACTCATAGAATTGACATTCAAATTTCCAGGTGTAATTTCTGAACTAACCAATATCATGTGTTTTTATTGCTTGGAAATTGATAAATTATGATATTTGCAGCAGAATTATGATACTTGTGGGAGTTCACCTAACGACCATCACACTCTCTAGGCTCACCAAACAGCAAAAAGCGGTATATTAACTTGAATTGTTGCTCAGAGTGATCACTTTCTAATGCCGCTTTGTAAATCTAAGCTTCTGGCGAAGCATTACTATTTACAGATTGATAAACCTGACGTAGCTCGGAGATACTACCAGATGTCTCGATAGCTTCCAAAATGGTTTCTAGTAAACTAACATCTTCGATAGATTCAATTTCAGGTAATAAGCTTTGCCCTAATTCACCAAACTTAAGCTTTAAACCCAAGAAGATACCTTTTAACAACCCTTCTTGTTTTCCTTCTTGTTTTCCTTCTTGCTTTCCTTCTTGTTTTCCTTCTTGCTTTCCTTCTTGCTTTCCTTCTTGCTTTCCTCTATCAAACCCTATTTGTTCAATTGAAGTTACATACTGCATATTTCTAGACTCCTCAAATTCACGTACTTGTTGCCAAAATTCCAACGCTAAATCTCTTGGCAGAGTTAACATCCAATCGAGAATATTAAATATCTCAATTATATCTTGCTTCTCAAGTTCCTGTTCATACAATCGCCGGAACAAGGCAAACTTCTGGTTTTTGCGCTCCACCCGATTATTCTGTGTTTGTATGGCTTGTAAATGACCCATCACAATCATCGCAAACGGATTGCGACTGGCTGATAACTCAGACTGACGTTGCTGATAATCTAATAATTTGACTACTGGAAATCTAAAGTCAATACTGCAACCAAACTTTTCATAACTAAACTGGGATGGCCGCCATTGTCTATTGTCATCCCCTAACACCGCTAAGGAAACAACTGTCCGCTTATAAGCATCATAAATTCTGTAGTGATAAACATACATTCTCTGGGCAAAGTCTTTTTCATACTGCCCCTGTACCTCTATATGTATGAGGAACCATGTTTCCTCCCCATCAACTAACCAAACTTTTACCAGCTTATCTGCTAGTCGTTTTCCTAGTTCCGCATCCCTGACTATCTGTTGAAATTCTTGCTCTAGAAATTCCGGCTCTTTTGTCCAATCAATTTCTGTATGTATGGTAGGAAAGAAAAACCGCATAAACTCCTGGAAGTACAGTTTTATGATCCCTTTCCAGGGACTATCAAATTCGGTTTGGGGATTTTCATCAGTCATGGTGCAAACTATTACCTACCAATTTTACGACCCGTTTTTGTTGTATATAATGGAAACTATTACTTGCTAATTTTATACGCAGAACTATTTAAAATTTAGTTATTGTCAGCGGATAAGAGGGTATTTGGGTTGTGCCAGACATTAGACACTCTGATGCTGAAGCTAGGCACATAGCTATGTATATGTTTGTAGCTTTTACATTACGCTGGAAAGACGATGGGGTTCTAGTCAGGGTAAAAAAATATGAACAAATTGTTTCCGAGGGTGAAAACTGATAAAGAGATAGAGGACCTGTCAGATTATCTCAACCCTGATAATTTTAGCCAAGTAACCTTTGAGTCTCAGCCTAAACAAAAGCAGGTCAATATAAGAATGTCTAAAGAATTACTTGAGAAAGTCAAAATAGCATCAAAAAAAGAGGTAATACCTTATCAGCAATATATCAGACGGTCTTTGGAAAGAAAGCTAGGTGCTGAGTAGCAAAATTAGTTCTCAATGTTAATACTTTACATATGAATTACGCAATATTCCTTAGAGAGAGTCAATAACTCTCTTTTGTTGGAGATCGCACAAAGTTTCAGTATTATTCAGTTTAGTCATGCCTTATATTATTCGGTATCAAGACCGACTGAAAGACAAAAATTTATCCTATGCTCTACTCCGGGGGAGGTGTGGGGCTTTGCAAAGGGAGAGATCCCCCACTGAAGAACAGCCAGGAAAATCTAGATAAGTAGTTGAGCAGAATTAATTACACAAACTCTCTTGCTGGAATCCTTTATCTAGTCTTATCTAGACTAGATATTAGTTTGTAAATATTTCTGTTCGGTTACTTACTAGTTCAGGGAATGCTCCCTGAACTTTTTAGCTAAAGAAATTTAGTCTGGTGTTTTGATTTGACGTGCTAAATCCAGGTAGGCGCTCATATTAGCTCCTGGATACCGACGACCATTAGAACTACTAACCCCTGGAACGAGATATTTAGGTGCGAATGTAGTTTCAACAGTTTCAGCTTTAGCTTTGGTCTTTTCAGCTTCAGGTTTAGCTTTGGTCTTTTCAGCCTTACCATTTTTAGCATTCTTAGCAGCCGATGCGGGAGTTGGTTCAACGGTAACTGCAACTGGTGGGGTAGGTGTTGCACCGTTTGTAGCTGCTGGCTGGGATTGATTAGCGTCTTCTTTCAGTTCTAAATAGTAGCTACTATTTTTCTTCTTACCAGGTAATAGCCCAGTAATAAAACCTAGAATACCAGCAATTAAATTCTTGAGAAATTTGAACATGACCCTTACTCTCTCTTGCCTCTGGTTATCTCGAAATTGAACTTATGGGTTATAAATTGCAGATGAATGTTACTTTGTTTGGTGTTACATAAAGTTAAGTAACAACCATTATAGGCTTGTACTTGCATCTCTATTGTAGTAGCACTACGGAGTAAGTACTCTACAATTCTTGCTGACCAATATTTGTAGCTTGTGAATATCAAGAGTTAATTATTAGGTTTTTTTGTAACTTTGAGCAGGATTCAGTAAGCAAACTTAATAATAATTAACATTTTCCAGTTTACTAGTTTATGGAGGGAGCTCCTTCGCATTTACCCTAGGGAGGTAAGTATTGTAAAATTTTCTGCCAGATGAATCGTCAACATCAACAGCACAACCCTGTTGTACTAATACATGGCATCGATGACACAGGGGAGGTCTTTCAGGAGATGGCATCTTACCTCACACAACGCAATCGGTCTGTGTTTACTTTGGATTTAGTCCCCAATAATGGTGATTTAGGTCTAGATGAGTTAGCAAAGCAAGTAGCTAGCTACATAGTTGCGACCTTTGAACCAGAACAACCCCTGGATTTGCTAGGCTTCAGTATGGGGGGAATTGTCAGCCGTTACTATCTCCAAAGATTAGGGGGAATTAACCGTGTACAGCGGTTTATCACAATCTCTTCACCCCATCATGGCACAGTAATTGCCTATTGTTCCCAACGTCCTGGTTGTGTGCAAATGCGTCTTAATAGTGCTTTCCTGAAGGATTTGAATACTGATGGGGAGATGTTAGCTCAGGTGCATTTTACTTCTATCTGGACACCATACGATTTAATGATTGTTCCCCCTAAGAGTTCGCAGATGCCATGGGGACAGGAGATGGTCATACCTGTTTGGCTGCACCCTTGGATGCTGAGAGACTCTAGAGTTTTGGCGGCAGTAGCAGCGGCATTAGAGATGTAATATATTTTACTTATTAACTTATGCTCGCGACGGCAAGTGGGTTTGGAATCAGAAATGGGAATGCGATCCTGATGACATTCCTAACGATGTTCCAATTGCCAAAGGTTTTCTTTTGGTCCTTTATAAACTAACTTGCTTTGTAGATTCTGTTCCTTTTCAACTTGGTTTATCTTAAATGCAGTTGGTTCTAGCAAAAATACCTTGTTAAAGTTCTTGGGAATAATTGGAACTTTGTTGTCAATTAAAAATTGGTAGTTAATATCGGGATGATCTATTCTAGAATTCAAAGATGCGGCTTGTCCAAAATCAAAACCAGTGCCGACAATAATTAGTGAATTAGAAGTTTTGTTAATGATACTAGCAAGTATAATATCGCCAAGCGGAGTTCTCTTATTCCACCAAGTATCTGCCTGTGAACTAACTGAGCAAGATAAAATTCCTCCCAATAGGAGTAGTAAAAAAGAGAATTTCCATAACCAGATAGACTTAATTTTATTAGCAAATAAGTATGCTACTGATAGATGAATACCTAGATAACAGGGGATAAAATAGCGGCCCATAGTTGACCGATATCCTCCCCTAATGATATCTGGAAGTACTAAGGGTAAAACATTACTCACCATCAGCAACATAATAAATGACCAAATATGAAGAGGTGCTTTCCGACAAATAAAATAAAATGAATATCCGATCAAGATTAAAAGTAGGGGAGTTAGGTAAGTACCATAAGTACCGTAAGCTAAGTTAAATTTAGAATCTGGATAATAGGTGAAAAAATGCCAAAAATCCATAAAGCTATAACTAATATTTCTTAGCCATTCTTGAACTAGATTTGATAAAGGAATCTTTACTAGTCCCCATTTGGAAGTTTTTTCCAGACTACTAAAGTTGAGGAAAATAAATACTATCCAAGGAGTAAATGCTAAAAGTGCAGACGATGTAGAAATACAATAAGCAATAAAAGTTTTCCTGATTTTACCACTTTCAATTACTAACACATATAGTCCATGCCCAAATATGACTAATATATGGAGTAAGTCAGTATATAAGCCAAGGATATTGGCGATAGTATATAGTACCCAAGATAAATTGTTTTTAAGTCGCAGTGACCGCAAAAATAAGGTACTTGATAGCAAAATAGTAATTGTCCATAAACAATAAGGTCTTGCTTCCTGGGCATATACAACATCAAAAGGTGAGACAGCAACAATTGCCATTGCTATCCAGCCTACTAATGATGAGTTAAATAATTCCAGAGATAACCAATATATCAGAGGAAAGATAAACAGGCTGATCAAAGCAGAAAGACTCCGCGTGACAGCAATGGAATTACCAAAGGTCTGTACCCAGAATCTAGTAATAGTAAAATATAGTGGTGGAAGTTGCGGTTCTTCTAAAGCTAATCCCTTCACACTATCAACTAAGCCTTTGTCAGAGTTAATAAGTTGATATTTTTGGATATCTTCCTGAGAGACTATCCTGCCATTAAAAAGGTCTTTGTTTACTTCTTCAATGAGATGACCAGAAAGCCTGAGTGAAGTATATACTTCATCTCCCCAGTAAATTTTCTTGTCCAAATTAACAAAGCGAAAAAATATTCCTAGGGTCAAGATGATAATAATTACGAATTTTAGCCATTTCGGCACTTTCATGAGGTTAGGAGTTATCTTTTGCATAATTCTATTAATAAGTAAATTGATATAGGAATCCGGTTTGATTACTGAAGTTCAAAAATCAAAGTGGATTCCTATATTTAAGATTATCAAACAAGATACATGGGTTTGTAAAATACTTTACCTTGGTAAGTTTATGTTATAAATGAAACCTGCACTCAATCTCCACTACTTTTTCCTGTATACTGAACATTATCTTACTTAGTAAATAACTAGTCATGCTCTCTTTGATTAATTCCCTCAACCCTTGGCTGGTTGGAGTCGGATTAAACACTATTTTCTTGGGGATAGTAGGAATTGCCCCGAAGAAATTGCTGACTCTAGCTGGCTTATTCCATGCCTGGTTACTAGGGATAATTATTTGGGGAACCCTGGGTTGGCAAGGATATGTGGTAGTAGCGTTCTATTTTCTAGCTGGCTCTGGGGTAACACGTATTGGTATGGCCCAAAAAGAAGCCGCTGGTATTGCTGAAAAGCGATCTGGGGCTAGGGGTCCAGAAAATGTTTGGGGTTCAGCGTTAATTGGGGCACTGTGTGCTTTGGGAGTTCTCCTGTTACCGGAGTTTAAATCTTTGCTGTTGTTGGGTTATGTGGCAAGTTTTAGTACTAAGTTAGCTGACACCACAGCTAGCGAAGTCGGTAAAGCCTATGGGCAGCGGACCTTCTTAATTACCACACTACAAGCAGTCCCCCGTGGCACGGAAGGTGCGGTTAGTTTGGAGGGGACTTTGGCAGGTGTGATGGCATCGGTGGCTATGGCCCTTGTGGGTTGGGCTGTGGGGATGATTGATCTTTGGGGAGTGGTTTGGTGTCTATTGGCAGCCTTTATTGCTACTAATCTCGAAAGTGTAATTGGGGCAACTTTACAAACTAAATACACCTGGCTCACCAATGAGATAGTGAATATATTTAATACCTTGATAGGTGCGATCTCCTCTATTTTAATTGCTTTGGCATGGGCAAGAATTATCTGAGCTAGAGTTTACTTACTCATACCAGATACTGACTTTTCCCGTTATCTTTTCATCGTGGAGGTTTTGAGGCAGGAGGAAGGAGGGAAAAGAAGAAATTAGTATCAGATCGTTAACTGAAAAACGGTAATATCATGGGATTCAAATACATCGACCAACTTGCCACACCAGAAAGAGTAGACAAACTACGGGAGTATGTCACTTTTGAAGATGCATAATTTAAGGGACTTGGCAAGGAGGTAGTTGAAAGCACGTAAGTAGAGCGTTTTGAGCCATGAGTATAAATACTCATTTACCTTGGTGACATGCTCCCCTTTCACACGCCGGAAGTACTGCTGAAAACTACTTAGAATGCTTCCACTGTCTTGTCTTAATATACTGGGTACTTCGGCTTGTTCCCTTTCGGCTTTTATATATACTGGCATTTGTTAGAGGTTTTAAGACGCGCTAGCCCTGCCATCTATTCAGGAAAACTAGTTGGCATTTTAGAGCAGACAGACTTGTGAACAGATACATATAGATAATTTAGAAGGAGTAACTATGCCAAAAGTAAAAATGGGTGATGTAGTAATTCTTCTACCTGGAATTATGGGAAGTGTTCTCCACAATAGGGAGGGTGAAGGTACTTGGGAGATGTCAGCACAAACATTTTTGAGTGCTGCGACAAGACAGCTAGGAGAGTCACTCCAACGGTTAGAGCTGAAAGAAGACGATCCTGACTCTGAATTCGCACCAGATGGGGTACAGCCTATGGGAATTATGAAGTTCCCTTATTGGGCAATGCCTATGCATATTTTCCTTGATGACTATCGAAAGCTTTCCGAAACTTTGACTGATTATTTTGATGTTATCCCAGGGAAGAATTACTTTGAGTTTGCTTATGACTGGCGGCGAGATAATCGAATTAATGCTTGTAGGCTAGAGAGGTTTGTCAATGATCGCTTACATAATTGGAGAACTGACCCAAACGGCAATCCAGAGGCTAAGGTGATACTGCTGGGGCATAGCATGGGTGGGTTGGTTGCTCGTTACTATCTGGAAGTGCTTGGTGGAAGAGAGTACTGCCAAGTCTTGTTTACTTTTGCCACTCCTCATCGAGGCTCTGTGGGTTCTATTGAATCGTTAGCCAATGGTACAAAATTTGCAGGAATTAATCTTGATGCAGTAGTCCGCTCTTTTCCATCAAGCTACCAGCTATTACCTATTTATCCCGTCATCAAGATTGGTAATCAGTATCAGCGTATTGCTGAAGCATCGATTGCATTACCTAATATTGATAAGGCTAAAGCTGAAGATGCCCTCAAGTTTCATTATGAAATTCGTGATGCAGTCCAGCAGAGGCCATTTGGCGGATATTCTTTGATCCCGATAGTTGGTACAAGGCAAAAGACAAAACAATCTGCGGTACTGGATGAGAATGGCAAAATTCAGATTGGTTTTGATATGCCAAAAGGCCTATTATCGCCAGGAGGAGAGGCAGTGTTTGGACATGGCGATGGAACGGTTCCTTCTCTATCAGCCATTCCAATCGAACTTACAACAGAATACCGCCGAATCTATATTACAGAACGTCATAGCTCAGTTCAAAATCACGGTCAGGTACTCAATCAAGTGTGTATACTCATGGCAGAAATGCAAGTGCGCGGGGCAGAAAATTTTCAAGATCCTGGCATCGATGAAGTAGCTCAAGATTCTGCCGCCATCAGTCTAGAAGTTGATGATCTTTATTCAGCCGAAGAAGTTGTTGAGTTACGAGCCAAAATCATTGATAGTACAGCTGATTTTGGTAATATCAGAGCGAGAATTACCTCTGTTTCTGACGAAAGTATCCCAACACAGCGGGTTGAATTTCAACAGGAAGGTGGGCAGTGGGTCTTGCATCTAGAGAATCTTCCACCAGGGTTATATCGAGCAGAAGTCAATACAGAGAACAAAGGTGCTGGTGCTCCTGGTAGTGTTAATGGCTTATTTGCTGTGATTGGATAGGTGATGTTGTTTACAATCAGGAGTTAATTCATGAGTTGGGAGTGGGCAAAAGCCAATCGTATGGATGTCGCTAAATTTGCTACAGATGATGCTCTTAAACTGTTTGATTTGGATGTCAGTAGCTTTGACCTGAGACGAAAAGACAAGATTGAGGATTTATTGAAGGCAATTTACGATACATTGGTTCTTCAAAATATCCAGTATGAACGTGAGAAAACCAGTTTCTCTGAGACACATCAGCGTATTCGTACACCTTTCGAAGTCTTGAAGACGCCAAGACAAGGTACCTGTCTCGATCTAGCTCTGTTGTTCTGTGGGCTTTGTTTAGGTTGTAACTTGTTGCCAAAACTTGTCATGTTAGAGGGCCACGCTTTAGTTGTTATCCCTATTCTTAAGGATCTTTGCCGAGAGAACTATAAAAGCGCTGATCATCATCAGAAGGAGTTTCGAGGTAAATGGAAAAACAATGCACATGGAAATCCTAGGATTGACCCAGATACCTATGAAAATAAAGATCAACTAATTAATGACTTAATCAATGAAAACAAGTATCGAGTGATTGAATGTACAGGCTTCGCTTGCAGTAAGAGCATGATTTCCGAATCAACAGAACTCCCACCGGAATTTAAGCGAGATGAGAAGGGCTATCTGACTTTTGAGCAAGCGAAGGAGGTGGGTCGAAAGCAGCTTGATCGTCTTTCTTTTCTGTATGCAGTTGATATTGAGATTGCCCATAAAGAATGGGGTATTAGGCCAGAGACTTTTAATTATGGAGGCGGTTCAGATACAACAGCTTCTTCTAACAACCAGAAGATTCTTCACATCATTTTAACCCTACAAAATAATGATTATGTTTCTCTACGTTATTTCTGGGGAAATGCTGCTAATTACAAAGAACATAGATTGTCTCTGGCTGAAATTAAATTGTTAAGTAATAAAACAGAAACGGACTATTACACTCATCCACCTGTTGATTATACTACTACTGGGCAAGTACTTTACAACTGGCTGGATCAGAGCGATTGTTTCCTAGCCAATGCTCTCAAAGAACCTCATTTTGAAGGGTTAGTGATTGCAATTGACACAGGTAAAGGACTAGCTAACCTACCTTGGGAACTACTGCATGATGGGAAGCAGTTTCTAGTAGAGAAATCCGGGCCAATTATTCCTGTAAGGTGGGTGTCTAATGGTAAACCAATTGAACTTAGTAGTTCACCACAGAATCGTCCACTAAATGTGCTGTTTATGGCTACTTCCCCGAAGGGAGTTGAACCAGAATTAGATTATGAAGCAGAAGAAAGGCAAATTTTAGAAGCAACTAAGTGCGTTCCTCCAAAATTGAATTTGAGAGTAGAGGAAAGTGGCTGTTTAAATGAGTTACGTGATGTGGTATGTGAGTACGAAACTGGTTACTTCGATGTTTTTCATTTAACGGGTCATACTAGTCATAACAATGATTCAGCCTACTTTTTAACGGAAGATGAGTATGGTCAAAGAGTTGATAGTAATGCATCTAAGATAGCGAATGCTTTAGAATCAAGATTCCCAAGATTGGTTTTTCTCTCAGGCTGTTGTAAAGGTTTTTCTTCTGATAATGCTGTTCCCTCTATGGCGGAAGAATTATTAAAAATGGGTGGTGCAACTGCTGTAATTGGATGGGGTGAAGGAGTGCGTGATATTGATGCTACTGTTACTGCTGGTATGTTTTATCGTGAGTTAGCCCGAGGAATTAAATTGACAGAGGCGATCGCATCTACATACAAAGCTCTCATTAACCAAAAAATTCCAGACTGGCATAAGTTACGGCTATATGTAGGAAGTAGTCTACCACAAGAATTAGTCACACCATCAATAACACCGGAAAGAAAAAAACTACCTATACCTCCTACTACAGTAGAGTTTCTAGATGATGAAAAGAGGTTGAGAGTTGTTAGTCGAGAGAATTTTGTTGGTCGCCGTCGTCAATTGCAAAATTGCTTGCGAACTATCAAGACTGACAATGAAAAAGTGGGCGTGCTAATTCATGGAATGGGAGGACTGGGTAAAAGCAGTATTGCTGCCAGAATTTGGGAACGTTTAGCAGAACATGAAAAAATTCTCTGGTGGCGAAATATTGATGAATCATATTTGATTAACAAATTAAAGAATAAACTAATTAAGCCTGAAACAAGAGTACTGGTTAGTGGTTTAGAAGATTCTCAAATTGAACTGAAGTCACGATTAGCTTACTTATTTAGTCATTTAACTGAACATGGTGAAAAACCGTTTTTACTGATTCTGGATGATTTTGAATGGAATCTGGAAACGCGAGCAGGTGAGTATATTCTTAAACCCGAAGTAACTCGTATTTTAGAAGCACTAATCTTGGCAGTACAAGAAACGGGAACTAGCAATCGAATTTTGATTACTTGCCGCTATGATTTTCATTCCGATTTATTGAGTTTTTTCTACAAACAGGGTTTAGATAGATTTAGTCAAACTGTACTAACTAAAAAACTGAATCGGTTAAAGAATTTTGATTCCGATAAAATCTCTGAATCTTTAAGAGAAAGAGCGTTGATTTTAGCAGACGGTAATCCTAGACTTCTCGAACATATTGATGATATTTTAGGTAATCCAAATTTTGAAACCAAACTAACGGAATTAGAGCAAAATCCTGGATTGTGGAAAGAGAAAGTTATTTGGGATGAACTGTATCCACTGATTGACGAGCCATTACAAAAGATTCTCAGCCATTGTTTAGTCTATGAAATTCCCGTTCCCATGGCAGCTTTAGAATCCGTCTGCGAATCTTTACCTAATTATAAGCAGCAGTTGAAAAGAGGAACAGATTTAGCATTAATTGATGTTAGCTCTGAAACTAGGGAAGATAATAGAGTATATCGAGTTTCGCGCATCTTAACTCACATCATACTTAGTATTAAATTACCAGAAGGAACAGAAGTATATTCTCTCTACCAGAAAGCCAGTGAGAAATTATATCAACTGTGGGGTGTTAAAGAAAATCCAAGCCAAGAGCAATGGCAAGAAATTTTTCGGTTAAAATTTGCTAACAAAGAAAATTCAGAACGGTTCAGAGAAGGTTTCTACCAGATGTTAGCAGTTCAGATGTTAGCAGTTGAATATAACTCAGTAGTCTATCAAGCTTTTGAATCTGAATTGAGAAAAGTTACTAGTAATTTCGTTGGTGTGGAACTATGCAAGTTAGAAAATTATCTCAAGCAACAGCAATGGAAAGAAGCTGATAAGGAAACTGCCTGGATTTTTTATCAGGTCATGGTTAAAGAAAACCATGAAAACTTCGACAAACTGCTAAAAAATTTTCCGTGTGAAATTCTCAGAGAAATTGATCGACTTTGGCTCGATAATAGTACCAATAAATTCGGTATTAGCCGTCAATCACAAATTTACAAATCTTGGCTAGATAATAGTACCAAGAATAATATCAATAAATTCGATATCAGCCTCGAAATGCGAACTTACCTCAACAGTAGGGGTATTGCGACGTATGAGGATTGGAGAATATTGTGTAATTCTCTTGGTTGGATAAGCAACAATTCTAGACTTCTAGAAGACGTGTACACACAGATTCCTCAAATGGATTCTGTAGATTCTAGTGAATCACCATCACCTATACTACCAGTATTAATTTACCACATTTATGTGGTGAGAGGTGGCCAGCTTTTTGGCTGGGTTGTGTGTACCGCCTTAAATTCTCTTCTCTCGCGCCAAGACTTATAACCTGTGATATATAATACTTCTAAATAGGGCTTGCTGAAAAAGGCTAGAAATTGAATCTAGGGTCCACAGAGGTTGAAAAATTTGAGTGTTGGCAGTTGCATCCATTACCTAGCCTACTTTTTTTCGTAACTGTGCAAGTGTTTTTGTGCGTATTTGGTATTGAGCCACGAGTATAAATACTCGTTTGCAAAGGTGATATGCTCCCCAAACTACTAACCTTGATAAGTAACCGAACAGAAATATTTACAAACTAATATCTAGTCTTATCTAGGGTCTGCTGAAAAACTCCACCAAGCGAATCCTGATGCCACACAGACCTAAAAATGATGGCTTCGGAGGAAATTTGCTCCGATTCAACCCCAGATTTTCCACCCAAGTGCAGGCATTTTGGGACTCTGAATGCCATAATCTTGCACTTGTTTGGTCTAAAAACGGTTGAAACCCTTACCCTAAGAGGTTTTATCCTTATTCAGCAAGCCCTATCTAGACTGGATAAAGGATTCCAGCCCAGAGTTTGTGTAATTAATTCTGCTCAAGTACTTACCCACCGTGTTCGCAAAACTCACGATCTCCACCATGTCCTGACGGGATTCAGTTTTAATGATTATGGTGAGTTGAGGGTAATCTCTGTTACCATAGGGCAAATTCGCTATCCTGCCTTTATCTTAATTGACCTGCTTTCCTCCCTCCTAGTTTTCACCACCGATGTCAAGCGTGAGGGAGTTGAGGTACCACTGAAGTACAATTTTGATCTCATCTCCCAGGGAATAGCAATAGCAGGACAAGCAAAGCTGTTGTTTCCAATCAAATTTGAGGAAGCATTGGAACGTCCACTTGATGAATGGCGTGCTGAATTAAATATCAAGCCTGTCACCGCTGGGCTTTGGAGTTGCTACACCCGTCCAAACATCCTAGCAGCAATTGAAGCCTAGTTTATCAGCCGGAATTCGTCAAATTTTATAACCTCAGACTCAGGTGCATGGGTGTTAAAGCGGTAGCTGGTAACTGTACCAGTACCTGTGTCAAAAATACTGAAAACTGTGATTTCATTGCTAGCAATATAAGGCATCGGCTGACCGTCTTCCTTGAGTAGGGGAGCAATGGTGGGCACCACTGGTTCCAACCCATTGGGATCACCAACGGCCACATAATCTTCCTGATAGCCAATAGGTACTGGCCGCTGATTTCCATTCCAAGCCGCACCGTATGAGTTACCAACATTCGATGTTTCTAGAAAGTGCATACCACTGGGACTAATAAAGCGGTTCCATAAATGGGAATGTCCATAAAAAACTAATTGCACATTAGCTGCTTCTAGTAAGGGGACCAAATCGCGGATGATATGGTCTGCACTTTGGGGATATTCGTAACGAACCCCTTGGATGTTGCCATACTCATCCCGTTCAATCATGGGGACTGGATCAGTGTAGGGAGGGACAATATTATCACCCAGAGTGTGTGGTGGATGGTGGAACATGACCACCTTATATCTTGCTTGTTGAAATTCTGGACTTTTAAGTTCCGTTGCTAACCAATTATATTGCTGACTGCCAGCGGCGATCGCCTCATAAATAATCTGTCCATAACCCCAATTCTCAGGGTTCGACAGATCTTTTTCTGCTTCTCGATATCTCCCCCTTGCCTCTACGTCTAAGCGGGGAGTGCGCCACGTATTTGTAATGTAAAGCACCACCAGCCGCACATCACCAAAGCTAACGGCATAATAGGTTTTTCCCCCTGTTAAACTTTGGGGTAGGGTAAAAATCTCTTCGTAGGTAATGGTATTAAAGGAATGATCTAGCAGAGATTTTTCACCATACAATTTTTTGGCCACTGCACGGGGAATCGGATCATTGAATTCATCATCTAGACTCCTAGTTCTGGCAAATCGTCCCATCACCTCATGATTGCCAATGCAAGTAAACATGGGTGCGTGTTGAATTATTTGCCCCCCTGTGTAGGTTGTCTTGGCTATTTCATAATGGGCACGGCCTTGCAAACCAGGAAATAGGGCAGCACCTCGGTTATCGTCAAACCATTCAGAGGCCCGATCTGGTGTGTTCGCTAGGTCCCCAGCGAAGAAGACCCCATCTACCTGTCCCACTGTTTCCACTACTTTTTGCAGGTTTGCAGCTGTCATGGGTTTTAACTGATGGTCTGAGGTGAGGAGAATTTTCAGGGGTGTACCTGGTTTTGGGGTAGCTGTCAGGGTAAAAATACCGCTACTCACGCTTTCACCATCCTCCCGCACACTTGTCACCCAATAGGGGACCCGGACACCGGGGGTTAATCCGGTTACTAATGCCTCATGTCGCCATACTTCCCGGTTAACGGGTTGCTGATAAATTTGTCCATTGTGAGAATGCTGGTCTTCCCGTGTCCGAGTGAGTTGGCTGGTATTTGCCGGAGCAGTATGCCCGAAATTGTCACCGTATGTGACCAAGTGTTTACTCCCCGTAAACTCGGTAAACCAAACTACTCGTACTGAGGTGTCCGTTGGCAGTTGCAAAAATGGATCGGTCAGCAGTTGGGGCGCTGATTTCATAATTTTTGGCGCTGATGAATACACACTCACTAGGGTAAAGCATCGGACAAGTTAGGTGTTACAAAATCTAGATAAAACAACTATAGTGATTGGAGAGAACTTGGCTACTGAGGTAAAAATAAATGAGTCGGGACTTACGGGGTACCAAAAATCTCCATGGGGTTTTTAATGTTTGGGAGTGGTTATTAGGTACTGTTAGTATAGGTGTCTTAGCTGTAATCATCCTGCCTAATTTTCTTTACAGTATTCTAGGTTGTAAAAATCAAGCTATAGGGGTAGAGGCAGAAGAAAATATTGGGGTGATGAACCGTGCCCAGCAAGCATACTTGATCGAATTCCAGCACTTTGCTGATTCATTTCCACAGTTGCATATGGGGATAGAAACACAGACAGAAAATTACAACTACTCTATTCGTCGTGTTAATAGTAACCTAGTGTTCGACTATGCAACCCCTCGGAGAGATTATGTTTCTAGAGGTCCATTGGATTATAGAGTAGTTAAGGGCTATGTTGGGGCTGTGGCACTAGCAAAACAACATGATGCAAAGTTGACAATTACCATCGCTTGCGTCACCAATTCTCCCACTACCAATCAACCACCCGATCCTGTGTTTCAAAATGGGGAGCTTACCTGTGCTGAGGGGACACGGGAAATTAGTCTTCACTAGTCTACCGACACCCTAAACTCTCCCGTGTCAAAACCCCTGTTACAGGATTCACACCATCTGCCCGTTGACAAAGTAGCGATACTTGATATCTATCAATCAAAGCATCGGTAAAATCAGCCCCGGTAATGACAGCATCATAAAAACGGCTCCGGGTTAAAGTTGCTTCCTGGAAGATAGTGTTCTTCAGGTTTGCATTATCCATTGTCACCCGATCAACCAAGGCACCTGTCAAATTTGCACCTTCTAAATTTGCTCCTAACAAAACTCCTTTGGTCAGAATTGCATTAGTTAAATTTGCACCTTGGAAATTAGTCCCCCGCATTTCTGCTGCCACAAAGGTTACACCTGTTAAATCTGTGTAGGAAAAGTCTCGATTTTCTAAACTGGCATTGTTATAGTTAATGGTGTTGATTTGGGCAAAAGCTGGTTTAGGAGTGAAAACTACCCAAAATAAAGCCAAAATTAAAATTATAATTAAACCCAAAATTCGGTGTAAAATCTTTTTCATAATTCTTATTTCCCGAAATTAAGCCCAATAAAAGCCAGCTGAATTGCGCTGGCTTCTAATGACTACTTCCAATCCTTACCAATACGGATTGTGATATCAGATTCCAAGTCCCCGGCAGATGAAACCTCGACTTGACCTAAACCTAAAATCTGTTTCAAGTCTACTCCCCGTTGTCGGTTTCCTCTATCAACAAAAATCTGCGTTTGGCGTTGGATATCAGGCCAGTCGGGTACTATGGAAATTTTGGTAAACCCTTTCTGTTTAAGATAGGCAATAACCTGTTCCGTTAATTGAGGTTGATTGGAAGCATTTTGAATAGCAACTTTGAGGTGAGAAATTGTGGTTGTATCTGGTCTCAAACCAGATACACTCACCCCAGCATAATCATTCAACAAGCTTGGTTGTCCAGTTAAATTAAGCCAATAGCTATTAGGGTCTTTGCTTAAACGACTGAATGTTCCAGGCAACATCGTCATTTGGAAGTTATCTTGTTTCACATTGACGGAGAAATTCATCAATGCCATCATTTCTTCCGTTTTCAGGTTGGTGTCAAAGTACCTTCGCATAATGCGAGTTAATTGGGGTAACCTGGGCAGGATGATGGGACTATTGAGGCGTTGGACTAACGCTGCTACCAGTGCTTGCTGTCGCTGCACTCTTGGCAAGTCCCCTAAACCTGGTTCGCGGAAACCAGCAAAGAGTTCTGCCTGTTCACCATTGAGGGTTTGCCAACCGCTGACTAAATTGATGCCTTGCTTATTCATCGGTTTGGGGACAAAAACCTCGATTCCCCCCAATTGATCAACTAACTGCCGAAATCCACTGGTGGAAATCCGGATGTACCGATCGATGGGGGCATTATTTAAAGTCCGGCTAACTACCCGCGCTGCTAAAACTGGTCCACCTTGGGCATTGGCATCAGACACTTTGGTTAACCCCTCTTCGGGGATGTTAATCATCGTATCTTTGGGAATCGACAGCACCCGAATAGATTTATCACCAGGGTTGAGTCTCACCAACAGCATAGACTCGCTTCTACCGGCAAAACTTTCTGGTGAGCCGTCAACAGTACCTTTGATTGGCTCAATTCCCATCACTAAAATATTCATGGGTCTTGTGAGTTGGTACTGAGACAGGTTACCCCATATATCGCCAGGCATAGGGATTTTGGGCTGATCTTTGCCGGCAATTCCTAAATCGTCATCTGTCTGATCTAGATTACTCCACAGGGGAGTCCACAGTGCCAAGGTTGATACTAGCAACCCAGATAAAATAATTCCTAAAACGACCGTTAAGATCCATAGTAACCAGCGGGGCATATTTAAGCCTAGCCGTTCGGAGATTTCGTTGGGTATAGCACCCACTGACTCGACGACTCTACGAGTGTCCTTTGCTGGTTGTTTCTCTAGCTTTGGTAATTGTTGAGGCGTTATTTGATTTTCGTGGCGCTGTAGTTGTTGAGATCTCTCCGTTTGCTCTGAGGTTGATACTGCTTGAGATGTATACTGATTTTCGGACCATTCAACTTGTTTAATCACATTTATCTCCCCACTTAACCACTCCCTAAAAGTATCCTGAGGCAAGCTACAAATCTTGTCGGTGGAAAAGCTCACTGTAAACTTGTATTTTTCCTAAGTAGTTGTGTGTGACAGTATGGATAGTTTATTGTTCCCCGTAATTTTGGCTGGTGGCAAAGGTGAAAGATTTTGGCCTCTTAGCCGCCAAAACCGACCTAAACAATTTTTAAGTCTCGATGGTAGCTCAAGAAGTCTACTACAAGCAACTGCTGATCGACTGTTTAAATTAACCGACAGTTGGGATTCTTTGTGGGTGATCACTTCTAGTAACATTGCTCAAGGAGTACGGCAACAACTACCTGAGATGCCAGCGCAAAACTTGCTAATCGAACCACAAGGGAGGGACACTGCAGCGGCAGTCGCTTGGGCAAGTTTGGAAATCAAACAGCGTTACGGAGAAGAGACTATCATTGGCTTTTTCCCAGCTGACCACTGGATTGCTGACCAAGAGGCATTTGCACACACCTTAAGCGCTGCTGCTATGCTAGCTGCCAGCACAGCAGCCATTGTTACTTTGGGAATCAAGCCTACTTTTCCATCAATTGGGTACGGTTACATTGAACAAGGCGAAAGGAAAAGTAGCTTTGGTGAGCTGCCAGCTTATCATGTGAACCGCTTTACTGAAAAGCCCGACCGGGAAACAGCAGAAACTTTTTTATCTACAGGACGATTTAGCTGGAATAGTGGCATATTCGTTTTTCGCGCTGGGGTCATTCTTGAGGAACTACATACCTACGCACCAGACATCATCGAACCACTAGAACGGCATGGGGTAGATATTTATCCACAGTTGCCCAAGAAGAGTATAGATTATGCCCTCATGGAAAAGACTACTCTAGCATACGTCCTACCTGCGGAATTCGGTTGGGATGATCTAGGGGATTGGAATGCGATTGAGCGGCTACTGAAAACGGAGGAGAATCCTAATGTTGAACTTGCTACCCATGTAGGGCTGGACACGCATGGTTCAATTATCTATGCGGCAAATCCAGAAGATGTAGTTGTAACTATAGGATTAGAGGATGTGGTCATCGTGCGCGATCGCAATGTCACCCTAGTTGTCAAAAAAGACCGTACCCAAGAAATCAAGCAGATCCTGAAAACCCTCCACAGTGATCCCCGTTTCACGGACTTACTGTAAAAATTAGTACCATTGGTAGAGGCTCTATGGTCCTGTCCCCAATTATAACTTGACTGTCTGCTTTTTTGAGTAAAAGTTATGCTAATAATTAACGGATTAGAGCCTTTGGTTTAAGGGGCGGAAGGATGGATAATCTTCACACCCCTTTTCTCTACTAAGTAGTGATTATATACAACAGATCTCTTTACATATTACATAATTTAACTTGTGAATTTTTATGTTCCTCACCCAAACCGTCCCGCGACAACGGGAAATCATTGAAGTAGTCCTCCGCAATGGCTGGGACTATATGCGAAGGTTACTTACCGGGGGTAAAACCGATGAACCCCAGCTACCCACACCTGCGGTGTTGAAAAACATCTTAATTGATTTGGGACCAGTGTATGTCAAGCTCGGTCAGCTACTCTCTACCCGTCCTGATTTACTAAGTGCTGTGTATATCGAGGAACTGTCAACACTGCAAGATGAAGTACCAGCAGTTCCCTGGACAGAGGTAGAAGTCGTCATCCGCAAACAACTCAAACGCCCACTAGAAGAAGTCTTCCGCACAGTTAACCATTTACCAGTAGCAGCGGGATCAATTGCCCAGACCCATCGAGCAACCTTAGCCGATGGACGGGAAGTAGCCTTGAAGGTACAACGTCCTGGCATCGATATTACCATAGGCCAAGATATTGCCTTAATTCAAGGTATTGCCGATTTAGTAGCACGAACTGATTTTGGACAAGCCTACGATATTAAATCCATTGCGGAAGAATTTACCAAAGCATTAGAGGCAGAGTTAGATTTTATCCGGGAAGCCAATTTTACCGACCAACTCCGGCGCAATTTATCCCATAGCCGTTGGTTTGATCCCACACAAATAGTAGTAGCAGAAATTAATTGGCATCTGACCACAAAAAAACTGCTAGTCATGGAGTGGCTGGATGGGATGCCCTTGCTATCAGCAAATTTGAATAGTGAAAAAGATGGCACAGATCCCCTTGCCGAACGCCAAGCAATTACTAGGTTGTTATTTCGAGTCTTTTTTCAACAACTGTACATCGAAGGTTTCTTTCACGCTGACCCCCATCCTGGCAATTTGTTCTACCTCACAGATGGTCGAATTGCCCTGTTAGACTGTGGCATGGTAGGCAGACTTGATCCCCGTACCCAGCAGATATTAACTGAAATGTTATTAGCAATTATTGATTTAGATGCGGGTCGGTGTGCTCAGTTAACTTTACAATTAGCAGCTTCACCCCAGTCAGTTACTTTAGCCCGGTTAGAAAATGATTATGATCGGATGCTGCGAAAATATTACAACATGAGCCTGGCTGATATCAACTTCAGTCAAGTATTTTATGAAATTCTCCAAATTTCTCGCAATCATAAAATTCCCTTACCAAGTAATATGGGTTTGTATGCTAAGACCATAGCAAATTTAGAAGGGGTAGCCCGTGCTTTTTATCCAGAGGTAAATTTATTTGAAGAAATCAAACCCTTAATTACGGACTTGTTCCGTCGCCAGTTAGTAGGGGACAACCCAGTGCGATCGCTCCTCCGCACTGCCCTAGATCTCAAAAGTCTCTCCCTACAATCTCCCCGGCAGATTGAACTATTATTGGATCGTATAACCTCAGAGACTTTACAGTGGAATCTATCGCTGCAAGGATTAGACAGCTTCCGTCGGACGATGGATGATGCCGCCAATCGGCTTTCATTTAGCATCTTAGTGGGTTCACTAATTATGGGTGCAGCCATTATCTCCACCAGAGCTTCAACATCCCAGCTATCTTTGATCAGCAGTGTCCTATTTGCGGCAGCTAGTTTGTTGGGATTATGGTTAATTATTAGTATCTTGCGATCGGGGCGTTTAAAGTAGAGCCTATGTCCATTATCGTCGCGGAAAACCTTAGTAAATTTTATCCAGTAGCAGTTAAGAAATCTGGTATTCAAGGCACAATTACCCACTTTTTTCGCCGTACCTATCGTTTAATTAAAGCAGTCGAGGATATCTCCTTTAAAATTACCCCCGGAGAAGTGGTAGGTTTTTTAGGTCCCAATGGTGCAGGCAAAACTACTACACTCAAAATGCTCACAGGCCTAGTTCATCCTTCTGGTGGAAACGTTGAAGTAGCTGGATTTGTCCCCTTTCGCCGCCAAGAGGCATTTTTGCAAAGAATCACCCTAGTTATGGGACAAAAACAGCAATTAATTTGGGACTTACCCGCGCTGGATTCTTTGAAAATTAACGCCGCTGTCTACAATATTTCCGATAAAGAATTCCAGCGTCGGGTTGGGGAATTAACTGAGATGTTACTCCTTGAAGGTAAGCTTACCCAACCAGTGCGGAAATTATCCTTAGGTGAGCGAATGAAAGCAGAATTGTTAGCAGCACTTTTACACCGTCCCCAAGTTTTATTCCTCGATGAACCAACATTGGGACTAGATATCAATGCTCAGGTGGCAGTACGGGACTTTTTAAGGGAGTACAATCAACGTTATCAGGCAACGGTGTTGTTGACCAGCCACTACATGGCGGATATCACAGCCTTGTGTCAACGAGTGCTGTTAATCCACGAAGGGCGATTGATGTATGATGGTAGCTTAGATGGGCTTTTGGAGAGATTTACTCCCTGTCGAGAGATTTATGTAGAATTAACCCAACCCTTACCGAGAGAAGATCTCATTGCCTACGGTGATGTGCAACTTTTAGAAGGGCGAACTGTCCGGTTTATCGTCCCGCGAGAATTATTAACCAGCACAGTATCCAGGATTTTAGCTGATTTAGAAGTAATCGATTTAAAGGTGGCTGAACCACCTGTGGAAGAAGTAATTGGCAGGCTGTTTCAGACAGGGGTGATTTAACCGTTAGCGCGTCAGTCCCCCTCATGTTGAATCTCAAATTAAAGCGATCTCGCCTTTCACCACGCAAAAACTGCGCCAACTCATGTGTGGAGAGTATAGAGCGATAGTAACCGTTCACACCTCCCACGTTTCAAGGATAAATTAGGGCTTGCTGAAAAAGTCTAGAAATTGAATCTAGGGTCCACAGAGGTTGGAAAATTTGAGTGTCGGCAGTTGATTCCAAAACCTAGTCTATCTTTCTTCGTAACTGTGCAAGTGTTTTTGG
>Ga0116227_10006069_pt1 | contig 24790 bp, 15 predicted proteins | sample S1TSphgellanicum_FD_89693 | JGI IMG/M metagenome (GOLD analysis project Ga0116227, IMG submission 89693) | Host-associated microbial communities from peat moss isolated from Minnesota, USA - S1T2_Fb - Sphagnum magellanicum MG | ecosystem: Host-associated > Plants > Peat moss > Unclassified... | reverse complement strand
GAGGCTCAGGAAGCTTTCAACACACTCAAGGAAAAGCTTTCAGAGTTCCCCATTCTGAGAAGACCTAATTTCAACAAGGTCTTCATTCTACACACTGATTGGAATGCTCTTAATATTGGAGCTATTTTTGGCCAACTTGATGAAGAAGGCAAGGAATATGTTATCGCCTATGCATCCCGAAGCAACAACAAGGCTGAAAACAACTACTCTTCATACGAGGGGGAGTGCCTTGCTGTTGTATGGGCCGTCATACATTTCAGGCCCTATCTTTATGGCAGCAATTTCACTTTGTATATCGACCACCAGCCTATCAAATGGCTAATGACCAACAATAAGCTTAGTAGTAAGTTAGTTCGTTGGGCATTTATACTTCAAAAGTATGAGTTCAAGGTTATTCACTAACCTAGTATTACACATCAGAATGCGGATACCATGTCGCGAAAACCTCTCACTACCTCTAAAGATTTTTCAGAAGCCAAGCAAGATTTTGACCAGATTCCAACAATACATGTATCTAAGGCATTTAGTTATCTTGCACTACTGCAATGTAACCTAGTTGAGCATCCCATTATGGATATATGGGAGGACTTGGACACTCTGAGGTTTCTTCAACATGGGGAATACCCTCCCCAAGTTACATCAAGTCAACGGGATCGCATACAACAGTGGTCCAAACGCTACTCATAGAGGGACAATCACCTTGTCTGATGCTTACCACAAGGCGACATAATGGTTCCACCACCACATGAACGGCCTGGTCTTATTCAAAAGGTACAATTGAAGCTTGGACACTTTGGAGTTAAGCATACTTATAGCCTTTTCGCTCCTCATTACAATTGGAGAGGTATGTATGCTCAAGTCCGAAACATCATTGCTAGGTGTGAACAATGTGATAGAGTGAGAACTTCTTTCTCCTCTCGATAACTCATGTTTTCTCCACTCCCTATTCAGGGCATGTTTTATCATTGGTCATGTGATTTAGCTGGAGAGTTACCACAAACCTCCAAGGGTAATGTTTACATCATGATTATGATTGAGCATTTTTAAAGTGGGTTGAGCTTGTTGCACTACCGGACAAGTCATCACACAGCACCAGCCATGTTTTCTTACAATAGGTTTTAAGTAGGTTTGGGGCTTGTACTGAATGCCTTACTGATCAAGGATCAAAATTCAGGGGAGAATTCCAAGACCTACTTGACCATGCTCTCATTGACCATCATCGGACTTCAAAAGTTCATCCCCAAGCTGATGGCTTTGTAGAAATGATGGTTCAAACGTGCAAGAAAGGACTTCGGAAGATTTGCCTCATTAAAAACAAAGAGGATTGGGACCTTGCCTTCCCTTACATCGCCATGGGTTACAGGATGTCCAAACATGCCTTTTTATCTCATTTCTTTCCTTACTTTTTACTTTTTGGGAGACATCCCATTCCACCCTTTTCCATTGCTACTCAAATGGACCAAGTTGTGGACTTAGACTCCTTAGCCACTTAGGCTAGGGTCATTGCAAAAAGGGCTGCTCTATTTAGGAGGGTTATGCCCATGGCCATGGAAAACTTGTCCATTGCATACCATCAAAACACCTTACGGTATGCACACACATGAAGTGGTAGTTACAAACCTAAGGTGAGACAATTTGATGTTGGTGATTTTGTGTATTTCTGGCAGCAACCCAATGATACTCTAGACACTTCTTCCGATCGCACTATCTTGAGGATTAAGGCAATCAGGCCTTCAAGTGTGTTGGAGTTGCAAGGAGTTGACGGATGCACAAATCAGGATCATTCCAAAAATTGTGTGCCCTGCCACCTGCAGAACTTAGATCCTACCATCATCATGTCAACTTGGATTCCTCCACTTGATTATCCATGTCAGGTATGTCAAAAGACAAATGATGTTGATCAAACGCTGCTTTGTGATAACTATAATGGTGGATACCATCTCTTCTGCCTCAAGCCAAAGCTCACTCAAATTCACGCCGACAATTAGTATTGTTCATCATGTCCTCCTACAGCACCTTGATTCCTACTCAGACCATGCCACGCTTTTCCCGGCTCAGGTCTGGGGGGGGATAGACAAGAATTTCATCTTAGCCTCCTCTTGTGCATTATATATACATATATATATGTGCGTGCATTTTTTTTTGGTTGATTAGTTTATACCTTTGACCGGCTTTAATCTTTTTGTTAATAAAGTTTACTCCGAATTTACACCCTTACAACATCGTACGTCATGACAGTACATGTCACGACATAAGTTTGGTTGTTTTTTCCCCCCTTAGATCATATTTTTCAACTATTTGGATTTTAAAGGCATTATTCATAGATGTAAAATGCCTAAACCTACATTGAACCAACATTAAATTTTATTATTTATTAGTCTTCCAAACACAAATTGGCCAAGTACTATTCACCATTGGCATATATATATGGACCCATCTTATTGTGGAATTATAACACCAATAAGGCTTTTATCTCAAGATTACCGAAAAGTTGTTTTTGGTGTTGAGCAATTATTTGATTTTGTTATTAATGTCCTAAGTCATGTTTCAGTTTTGTTTTTACTTTAAAAATAATTGATCAACATTTCCAAAGATTTAAATACCTCTTAAAAGGATTGAGAATCTTCATGAAATAACTAGCAATGAACATGGAAATCGCATAAAAGTTGTTTATTTGACAAATTTTTTGAAAATTATGATTTATATACTATAAAACCTAACCGAGTTAAGCATTAATTATTATCTTTTTGGAATTGTTGAAAGTTTAAAGAAATATTTGCTTGTCATCTTGAAAATTGAAAGAAATACCTTTATTTTGTGTGGAACTTCATAGTAGTCGTTTGTTTGAAGCTTCTTGAGGAGGTCAATTTTCTTTATTTTTATAGTTAATGTTTTTTTTTTAAAAAAACAATTGTTATAGTTTGTTCAAAGCTTCGCATATTTTTTTCATATTTTTTCATTTTGTTTCATTTATTAGCATTACATTGAAAAACCTCTCAATTCTCTTTATAAACAAGAACCTTTCTTTTCATCATTGCATTTATTTTTTCTTGGCAATGTGGATGTAGGTATTTCTTTGCAACTTCATGGCAATTGTTGTTTATTGATTTTATTATATATTTTTTGGCCCAAATAAATAGTTTTCTAAATTTTCAACCAAAACAATTGTTGGAAGAAACAATGTGAAAAATCTATGTTCATTACAACACTTCTATAAATAGAATTTGGAGCAAGAAGTGATGGTAGCATAACACAAACTACATAGAGAAAACAAGGGGAGGAGGGGGGGAAGAAAAAGGAGGGGGGGGGTGTGTTTTACAAGGACATTAATAAACATTGGGATCATTCAAGTTTTGACGCTTTATGTAACACCACAAACAAAATCTAAAATCTACATTTTTTTCAGATTAAATGTTTTTAAACATTAGTTATTAACATCAAATCAACAAGTGCCACATAGCTTGCCATTTCGTCATGGGTGTCATGTAAAATAATGTGTGGACTAATCAAATTTTTAACACTATAAACATTGAAATAACATTGACATTATCATCAATTGGGAATTTGGAATTACATAACATGAACCAGTTTTTAAATTATCAAAATTTTTTGTGCCATTTTTAATAATTACATAATATTGCTAGAGCTTTAATATCAAATGAAACACCCTCAAATTTGTGAAATTGTATTGATGTGAAATATAAATTGCCCGATTTTGAATATAACAATGAAATGCAAAATCTTGAAATGCGTTTCTAGTTCCTTCCAACTAAACAAAAGAGTGAAACTTTGGAATGAAGATTAGGATGAATTGAGTCTTCAAATTGACCTTTCAATGAAATCAAAATTGTACAAACCAAACAATGAGGGTGGTTAGTGCAATTGGAGTCAAATTTGGTTCACAAACTACCAACTAACTCACAAGGATTAATAAGATTCACCACAACTTGGACATGGAAAATGCATTATCTTTTTTCCTTATATTACACTTTTTAGCTCACCATCGCCCCTACATTGAAATGACATTTTCCCCGAGGCTTGTACATAAAGTTGTTTATCAAAATCCATACTACTTTGATATATTGCAATTTTGGAAGCCCATGCAACTTTTATATTATTTAACCAATGTGAACATGTGCACACATTATAGTGTATCCCTTGGAAAGAATTTTCTAATGTTGTGTCAATTTCTCCCCAATCAAACATCATTTAATATTTGAAATAATAGTCTAAATGGTCAAGAATCATTTTGACAAATTTGTCCAAACCTTTCATATGACCACAACTCATGAAAAATAGGGGTTTTTCAAATTTTGAACTCAATACCTATAATACTCAAGGAAATCTTGTCAATGAACTAAGTTGGACAAGATTTGGCCCCTTGAACCTTGTTTTAAAAGTTTTATGATTACTTAAAAAGTCATGATTTCCAAAGTGAAAGTGCACTTGAAAGTCATGTGTGTTCTTCTATTGCACCCCCACACATTTCCCATTCATATGGGGAATGTGTGAATTATACCATGTGTTGGCTTCATTTTTGGAATGTTTCTTTTTGTTTCACTTCAACCTTAGTCATAAACACAAGGTTACAGTCACATGACAAAATATTTGAATGATCAATTATAACATTATTACTTACCTATGAACTTATTAATGACTCAATGGTCTTACATACCTATTTACCTAACAACCTACAACCTCCCTATCAATTTATTTTCATGAAAATTATAATTTACTTTCATTTGTTTTAATATTTTATTTTAAAATTTAGATTGCCACATCATCAAAGTAACTATAGTAATAATGTAACAATTTTCATGACTAATTTTTGACACATTAGTTGCATTAATCAAGTTGGAAAATTCCACAAGGGCAATGCATCCACCATGTGTATAACATTGCATCTAATTTTGATAATCCTACCTTACATCCTTTTTGCCACCCTTTTTACCCTATCTTCCCACCACCATTTTTCTTTCCAACCTTGTAATACCCTTGGGCTACCTTAACACTAATAGGAAACAACCCTACCCACTTAAGTGATTACATATTCAAAAATATTCTTGAAATATTCCCACTTGTAAGTTGAAAAAAATCATTAATTTCTTAAACCTATTTTTTTTACATTATATTATTATGTAAATATATGTTTAACCATTTATTCCAATATATAATATGACCTTCATTAAATGATACAATTAACGGATGAAAATAATATCAAATATTTGGAGGATATCATGAAACCAAGGTTCTTTTGATAATTAATGATAATATTTTAAATAAGGGAGGTTTATGTTTAAAGGCTAGAAAGTAAAGTTGAAAGGATACAAATGTGTTATAAATTCATGTTTTTTTTGTAATGCAATGGTAGGGTGCATTACAAGGCTATAAACCTTAATGTTGTATGAACAAACCATATCAACCACAACATTAAACATAACCATGATGTTTAAATTTTTTTTTAGCAACTGTGCAACCAAAATGGCTATCATCCACAAGAAAATGTAAAAAAAATGGTGATTATCCCTTGGAAGATTTAGCCAAATGAGAAATGAAGCACAAATGTTTAATCATCCTTTTATAAATGTAAATACACATTAGAAACCAAATATATACTTGGATATTTTTAGAGGCAAGTTACCACATGAGCTTAAAGCTTAGAGTTGGAACTTGGGACATTAAAATGTCTTTTCTCCTATACACATGCAAGTAAAACCCAAGAATTTAACCAAAAAATGAATTTTGTACTAATAAATCTAGAAACAAACATGAGGATGAATGTAAACATTCATTTTCATTATGGATGAAAAATTTAATTACATTTAGTATTTGTTTTAATAAATAAAACTTCCATAAAAATTATGGATGAATGTTTTATTTTATCATTAAATTTTAATATAAATTAACTAGAGCTTCATGACACATAATTTAATTGTATATGATATAACATTTGTTGAATAATATAATGTAAAATCCATTATAGAATTATTTCATGGCGATGGTTTAAAATGCCATTATTTTTTTAATGTTTTAACTATATACCATTATTATGCTAACATTAACCCCATGATCATTGTTGTTATATATATATATGGGCAAACTGACCCAATGTCATTGATAACACTAGGTTTTTTCTCCCCTCCTTTTAAAGGTGCCACAATTTCTTTTAAACCTATTTATAATTATCATTAGCACTAACGGGGGTTTTTTTTTCATTCTTTATCAAGGTTGTCATGACTTTCTTCAAATTTAACAATGTTGTTAACAATGGGTTTTGAATGTTTTAAATATTTTTGAACTACGTAATGTCATTAGTAATAATGAGTTTTCAAAATAGATTAAATTTTAATTTTAAGCACCTTAATTAACTTTCATTTAACATCCTACTATCATAGATGACAATGGGGTTTTTTTAATAATAATTTATTTTCAAGGCACCCCAATTTTCCACAAAGTAAATATATAATGTTGTTAACAACAATTTGGGGGGGAGGGGGGGTGACATTCATTCCAATAATAATATTTCTTGGAATTTTTTAACATTGTTCATGAAAATGATTTATTAAACAAAATTTTTAAAATCATTTTGGTTTCATCATCATATTCTTCCCTATTATCACAATTTCATTAACCATCATTATTATATGACATTCAAATTTGATATATTAATATTTGAACAACAAATGAGGATGGATATAAATAATTTTGAATTTTATTTATCTTCTAATCATGGATGAATTTCATGCACAAACCATCGTCACATATTTTTATTGATTTTTTTTTCTCACTTTCAGTGACTGAAAACCTCCAAAATCATTTCATTTTTCATTTTTTTATTTTTGAAAATGAAAATTTCTTTTTGGAAATTTTTTGCAAGTTTGTGACCAATCAATAATGAATCATTCACAATGTCAATGACATTTTGGGAAGGTCGTGATCGACCCTAAAAGAAAATGTTCATGATTTTAATGAATAACATATAATTGAAAAACAAGGGAAACATCATCATTTATGGCTTTCACCCTTACATTCTAGCACTTTATTTTGATTTTCTAACATTGTTATCTTATGAATATACTAAATGTGAAGTTGTCTCACAATCTCACCAACCAAGAAAGATTAACCATTTATTAAAAACATGTTGAATCTCTTCACATGAGCCAAGCTAAGCTAGTGCATATGGTGATTGCTGACTTCCATCTTGGAAAGCCTCCAACACAACTTACCACTAATTGATGACCCACAATAAAAGTTCCCCACTACTCATCATTACATAGATTTCTTTATAAAAAAAACAAAAAAACAACTCAATAATCTTGAATCAATGACTATTTCTTTATATATCTCTGTGTTAATTTTTGTTATTGCAATTTTCAACAAGTTCTAAAATTTAACATGACAATGAATGTGGCATCTAGAGTAATCGATCTTTTCTATACAAAATGTTACAAATGCCTTGTCTATTTTTCTAAAACCATTTACATGCACAAAGACATGATTGTCTAGCTATGAAAATAGAAATTGAAAACCATTCCTTTATTTTCATATTTCGAAACAAACCTCCATTGCATTTAAATGTGTCCATTATGCATTTCATATGTCAAAATGAACCTCCTCCCCTACCCTATCATTAAAACCTGACCTAAGATATGTATTACCTCCCATATACTTGTAACATTTGTAGCATTTTTGCATACTAATTTATTGACTATTGGTTCAACTCCAAAATAATAAATTAACAAATATATATGAACACATTTATGTCAAAAGGTTGGCCTACTTGTTCTACTTGTTGGTTATTTGTAATTCTAGTTAATTCACCAAAAAATGATGTTGAAAATATATTTTTTGTCACCAGGCTTTCTAGCTTCCCTCATGTATGTTAAAATAATTATTTTTGACAAAATTGGACTTGTAAAAATACCCCAAAATTAAAATTCACGTGATGTGACATTTTAGAGGTTTGGGGGGTACATTTCAAAAACAAAAACATGCCACATGGACATGGGAAACTTTTTTGCAACATTCACCTTACTATTGATTTTCCCAAATCAATCATTATCACAATTCCATATACTTCACATCTATTTTCCAATCTTGAGTCCACGTAAGTGAAGGTCTAATTTATTCTTTTGCAAGTACCACATTTTTGCATAATTGTATCAATTTAAAGTTTGAGATCAAACCTTCATGTAGGTACAATTCAATATATGCCCCCAAAAAAAAAATTTGTTTCAATTGACTTGCTTTTGACCCATACAAATTGGAAACGTTAAGTTTTACACTACAACAAGTACTTTTGTGTTCATTTTACCATGTTTTCACCTTGACACAATATGTTGGAAAAGAAAAAACTCTTGAAATTACATTTTGATATGATATGGATGTCTTGTTTCCTTTCTTGTTTATAGTACAAACAAATGAACCCTACTACGATCTACCTATTCTTATAGGCAAAAGATTTGGATGACATGTCTTTGTATGGTGTTGAAAAACCCATTGAAGAAATGATTTTAATACATTACAACAAAAGTTGTCCTTATACGCCAATGATTTCATTGGTCTAGTAAATGGGGACTAATGAACTACACCCACATTTTGTAGTAGTGATAGTTGTTTCAATTCAAAATTGAAAATGTGACAAAGAAGGAATATACGTGGTGTTTTAGCACCATGGAAGGAACAAGAGATGCAATATCTTTATATGGAATTTGTTGCCGAACAAATTATTGGGATTATTGGACCTAAAATAAAAGTTAAAAGGGTTTTCAACATTGCAAGTACATTGCAAGTACCATAACAAACTCATGAAGACCTTGATCAAGTGTTAAAAACCTTGAAAACCTTGTGATTGTTGAAAAATTGGCCAAATGATGTTCATGTTGGTTGCACATCACCAAATACATCCATGCGTAAGATTTTTTTGGCATGAAAGAAATATATTGATGGAGGAGAATAAAAACTTGTTAAAAGAAATAAACCTTTTGAAATACGATGAAATGGAAAATTAAAATGTAAGATCGTAATTTTTAAAACATTTTTTGTTGGTGATATTGGGCATTTGCATTTGGTCAACTTTGAATTGCACAATTGTTTGAATGTTTTATGACAACCCTAATGTTCACAATTCTAACTTTGATGGAATTCATAAACTCATTTGAATTTTCTTGAAGTTTTCACATAGTTAATTAACATTGTGAATATTTATTTTGGAAAATATCCATATGTTGTGAGTGACAAAAAATACTAATGATAACAAATTGACGATCTTAATAACTTTAATTGGAATGTTAAACCTTTAATCAATTTCAATCAACATGTATAAACCTTCATTAACTTAATATATATTGAAATGTCCTTAACATTTTTCAGCTCTTTATTCAATTCTTAAATAATCTTAAGGTACACTCACAATTAAAGATAAATGTATGGTTAAATCAAAATTATGATAACTTAGGTCACATATGGTGTTGGTCATAAGTAGATAAGGTGACATGTTTTGTTTACATGGCATACTAACATACCATTTAAAACTATGTAATAAAAAAAAAATGTTAAGAAAAAAAAGCAAGGAAAAAATCTTTTCGAAATCTTAAACTCTTGCTCTTTCAATCTCTTATCAAGAACACTAAACTAACAACTTGAAAACTAGAGTGATAACTTAGCAACTTCATAGTTCTACCATTCCATAGTGAAGTTTCCTTATTCCATTTTGAAAAAACTTTACATTGCTCCATGGTGAAGAAGCTTTGCAATGATGGTTTCAAACTATGGCACAAGTTCATAGTCCAATTCATAAGCAAGAGGTGCAAGAACATGCACACATGCTAATGAACATTGCAAGAAAACATGCATGCATATTGATGCATTCATTATAAAACACACATGAACACTAATGAAGTTTGAGCATGAAATGTAAATGAAAGCATTGTCATGAGCAAAAGAAGACATCGAAGATGTGTTGCTACAAAAAGGAGATAATGAAAACTTAATGCTAATGAACGCTACAAAAAACACTATTGTAATGAAACAAAAATGAAGACACAACTACAAAGTTTGAGAGAAGGTGCTCAATGAAGGAAAACACACATGCTAAACTAGAACACACATAACAAAAAGGAGAGACAATAGAACAAACTTGTTGCAAACTTTGAAGACAATGTAAATTCTACAAATGAAGATGTTGCAAATGATGATCAAGCATGGAACAAAAGGTGGCTTGAACAGGAAGCCTCTATAGGGATCTCCAAAGCTACCCAAAAAAAAGCTGCAAAAGGAAGCTAGAGATCCTTTTGCAAAAGCTTTCGCCAACACTGAAAAAGATTTGTTATCAATGGCACACATTGTGAATGGTGATAATAGGCATTTGGTAAGTAGGATGTGCCTTACTCAATGTGTGAACAAAGGTTTGATTGATTTAATGATCACAAATAATGTAAGACAAAGTTTTTGTTGTCATTGGTATGAACACAGCTCTAACAAGTATCTGTCACTGGGTGTCTCCTAACTTAATCCTAGGTGTGAATAAACCTTTGAACAGTAAATTAACAGCCTTAATCAGCCCTCAAACTCAATCAACCTTAATGAACTTCAACTACACCTTAATCTTTAATACAATGGTAATCATGACTTAACAACCTTAACAAGGTTAACAAACCAATTGGCAATTGACCCCAAATTCATTTATCAAATATCTGAGATCCAAAAGCAGTAGAAAAATGTCTCACAAAAATCTAAACCAGAATCATCTTGCTAAGAAAGAAAGCAGACCAGATCCAGAACCTCTTTGTTTCAGTTCTCAAAATCAAAACTGGAACCTAAACCGATTCAAAGTTATTTTGCATACCCAGAACAGAAGGCTTTTCTCAAAATGAAAGAACCACCCAACACTGATAATAAAGTATGAGCCACCTAAAAATAAAATGATTCTACATTTCCTATTGAGAAGGGCCATCATCAATCTTCTAATACAAGAAGGGGGGTGTCCCAATTGCAGTTGCATTGAACCTGGAAGGTCCAGATTCCTCCCATCAGGGCTAAAGTGAGGCTAACATAACGAACAAGCAACACAACTGAATAGAAATGGGCAATTAAGCCATGTTAACGGGTGACCAGCATTAGAGTCCTAATATGAATGGGGGTGCTTAACCCTAGTATAACACAAATGTTTGGATCAAAGGCAATAGAGCTGTAAATTTCAGGGCATTAGAGTGAATCAACCCTGATCACAATCATTGTCAAAGCTCAAGTGATCTGCCTCCCTAAATATTGGAAGATCCTTGACCGGTGGTAATCCCATCATGGAGGACTCTTTTCTGCATTCCAAATTTTTGTCCCCATTTACCATCTTCAAAAAATATCTATGCCTGCAAAACATCAATGCATCAGCTAACAGTTTTCAATATGCCTCTGGACAAACAGAAACAAAAACAAATCTTCCATAAATTAACTTCTCATGTGTTTGAAGCCCTTCACAAGTACTCTTCAGAACATGCTTTTTCGTAGGAGCAGTCATCTGTGCAACCGAAGTCACATCTCAAAACCGCTAATGAGATGTTTGTTAGGTGTACAGATCAACAGCGAGTAGCTAAAGATCCTGACAACTGTCTTGCCAAATAAACAAGCCTTCAGTGGCTGAGCCATGAAACAAAGCTCATAGTCACTTCAAGAAGATTGCAGAGAGGCCTCCACAGGAAAGAAATTGAAGGTAACCTTGTGTGTCAGTTCCAGCCAAAACAAACTGAGCATGAGAAGAATGAGTTCAGTCATAGCCTCAAGAGTCTCGCTCACAGAGTATCAGACACTTAACTTCATCATAAATGGCAGTGACTAGCTGCCATTGCAACCATACATACATTCTGCATCTTCTATGCACTACACCTCCAAACTCCTCATATGGATCAGTGGAAATGTTTAGGGTTCGGGGATAATGACTTTCATATGAAAAGAAGCATGATGAAGGAGCCTACCAGCGCATATCTGATGTTAGCTCAGGATGGAAAGCAGTTGCCATCAGATTCTTTTGCCTCACCGCCACTATCACTTTTTGCAATTCTTCTTGGCCTTCAACCTGTACTTGCAGAAAAACCAATATGAGAAACCTCACAGTGCTTGTGAAGATATCATGACAAAATACAAAAAGTTACCATCAAGGTTTGAATAAGAAATTGCTTTGGATCAACTGCATTTTGTCAAGCAATGTTCCAGAGGGGCAATATGTTGATGACCTGATCAAGTGAAGAAGCTTGAAAGTTTGATGGTACTGTGTACTCAGCCAGAACTTCTACAGAAGGACCTGCCTCTGTGATGGCTGGTGCACGGATGAACACTGCACGGAAGCTTGAGGGCCCTCCTTCCTCTGACACTAATGCAGGCACAGGGAGCTGTGTTTCAAAGCTATTCAGCTGCAACAATGTTCTACCAATGATGATGAGCCACACATTCATAAAAACACCAAAACCCTATACAGTCTCAAAATTCAGGATGCATGCTTGGAGCTGTTTGGTGCATTCAGTAGAAGAGGAAGCAATCATCAACTCATTGACATTGGAAATTCTGAATGCAGCGAATTGACCAGATTCTATGATTGGCAGAGGGAGAGAAAACTACCTGGCAACCAAAAAAGTTACGATGAACAGTACAGTCCAGGCCACCAAGAAGGTCTTGACCACCAGCCTTCTGCCCTGTATAACCCACTGCTCCACTTCAATCATTTTCAAGGAGACAACCATGCTTGCTGTCCCAAAACTGATGAAGTGAAAGCCTTGTAAAATTGTAAGACTGAGAATGCACTGTCTGATTCACACAAATTGACAAGCCTTCAATGAGCTAACCCCCTTGTGAGGTTCTAGGCACTTGCTACATACTTACCAACAGCCTTATCAGCCAAAAAGATGAGACCAGCACAAGTTCCCCATATCGGCTTTCCAGAAGTCCCAAACTCTCTTAAAGCTGGAAACTGCATCTCAATAACCAATCCCATACAGAGCCAAAATGTTACCATCTCGCTCAAAATGGCCAAACAAAGAAAATAAGCAAAGAATGGAAGAGAGTTGATAGGACCAAGGGAAAGGCATGTCACTCTGTAACTGGTTACAAGGGGGATTGTCTGCTTAAAATAGGAGTAAGGAAAATCAGTGGACTGTCTTTGTGATTACACTACTAGACTATAAGGTTTTCAGCTGGTGTGTGTTTCCAATCTGCTTATCTGATCAATCACATGGCATCATTTAACAACATGGGCGAAGAAAGGGGAAGAAGGTTCCTGGACTAAGAGCATCTCTAGTCGTGCTCAGCATGTCACCTTGCAAAAATATTTCTCACATCAAAGTTTAGTTATTTGCTTTTTTCCAACCCCACCCACAAAACTAAAACTAGGACTTGGGACTACAAATAGGCAGAAGACTACGAATAGCAGCCCAACTCGACCAATCAAACTATGTAACCAATCAACGGCAGTCGTTAGGCTTTGCTGTGCCTTTTACCAACCTCAGCAAACATTGCAAAAATACCGAGCCAAAACCATTTTGATGAGACAAACCGGCATTTTAGACTTTTCTTCATCCAATTTTGATTTGCAGCGTCACATACTGAACACCGGTGGAGTTGCTCTAATGCTAGGATTTTGGATTTTACAGACAAAGGGAGAAAATTACTCTTCAGAGTAAGATTATGACTAACAAGATGATAGTGCTCAGCAAGCTTAGCCATGGTGGTGCTCTCGCCTCCTGGAATGATGAGGCCAGCCAAAGCCTCTAGCTGCTCTGGCTTCCTCACCTCCATTGCCTCCACTCCAAGCTTCCGTAAACCTGCCACAGTTTCGTCCAACCAAACATAAAACTCCTTCCTTCTTTTTGTCACAACCTTGAAACTTGTCACCACAAAGGCATCAAGTATCATCAGACTCTTTAAACCTTAAACCCCTCAAAAGTCTTTACTTGAAGCCACACCTGCCCCTACGCCTTCGGTTACTTGGTTACATGGTTGTAATTTGTAACCAGTGCGACGTGAAAAACCAAAAAGCAAAGCAGCAACTCACATGCTATGTGCTCCCTGAATGAACCTTGCAACGCCAACACCCCGACCGCCATCTCTCTCTTTCTCTCTCTCTATCGTGCGTTTGTGTGTGTGTCTCTCACTCCTTTTACTTTCACCCTGCAGTGCCAAACTGAAGAGTCTAAAGTTTAGAGCATCTCCAACCAGCGGTGCTCAGTATGTGACCTTTCAAACATGTTTCTCACATCCAAGTTTGAGTTACTTTTTTTCCAACCCCACCCATAAAACTAAAATTGGGACTGCAAATAGGTGGGAGACTACGCCCTGCCTCTTGGACCACGCAAATGAAGGCGAAGTACTCTAGTTGTACCCACAGCCCGTGATGTGGCATCTCCAACCAGCGGTGCTCAGTATGTGACCTTTCAAACATGTTTCTCACATCCAAGTTTTAGTTATTTTTTTCCAACCCCACCCATAAAACTAAAATTGGGACTGCAAATAGGTGGGAGACTACGCCCTGCCTCTTGGACCACGCAAATGAAGGCGAAGTACTCATCTAGTTGTACGCACCGCCCGTGATGTGGCGGAGAGTGGCCTGGCTGAACAGCCACGGGGTTTTAGGGTTCAAGAAGTGGTGCTTTTGGCCAACAAAGTACAAAAGTTCAAGGTTTTTTTCAATATTTCAACATTCAAATAATTTGGCATGATTGTTCACAAATATTTTAATGATCAAAATTCTTCTAGCATGAAATTTCCACTACCATAGTATTATTATATTAGGTTGTTTAGGCAATAATTAATTGCTTTTCGAAATTACTGAAAAATACATTACAGCCATGTGAAAAGTTTGAATGAAGCTCTCAAGCACAATTTCATTATTGAGTACAATAACAAATTATATATTATTACTATTTTTATTGTAAAAAATAAATTGACAAAAAATAATTTATTATTAGGCACCTTGATGCCTAACCAGCCTAAGTACTAGGCTATCCCCCCATCACTTTGGAGTTTGTGATTGATAATCTATAATCCAAAAAATTTGGGTGAGCTAGGTTTCTTGGTGGACCAATGAAATCTACTCTTTCTAGCATCAAGTCATATTGGCTTGAAGTCATCTATGAATATAACACATTTACGGCATCCTTGGCTTAGCCTACCCAACTCATGGAGAAGATTTTGTGAACATGGGATGACTTATTGGCTCTTTGCATTCTCAGTTTTACACAAAATCATTTCCACAACCTATGGCCAACAAATGAGTCTACATGCTCCTTTCTACCAACATCAAGTTTCACGTGCTCATGGCCAAAATTCATCCTTTATTCCATGATGAGATCACTTAGATCTTTTACTAAATGTCACAAGGCTCCCATGACTTCATTATTATCTCATCGCTTGAACAACAGCTTTTATCTAGTCGTCACACAAAATTTATCTACACACCTTGAAGTTTGCAACTACGTGGGTTACATAACATCCTCTCATCAACCTATGCATATTTTAGATCAAGATAGCAAAAACAATTGACTACAAGTGCAAACACCCCAGTGTAGTAGATCTTTCAAGTTGACCTCTCAACCAATTGATAAGTTATGCCTTCTCTTTAGCAACCCACTACACAAAAAAATTCTTCAATCACTTCTCACATCATTCCACCCAAGAAGCTTTTAAAGTCCTCTTAATAATTTCTCACCTCCATGCAAGAAAAATGGCAAGTTTTTTAACAACGATAAAAAAAATCAACAACTATTTCATAACTACCACACAACTTCATTTGAGAATGGCCCAAAAAGGACCTACAGGAAGGCCTTACAAGCTCTTGAGTTCTTTTGGGCCTCTCCCTAACAAGTTAATGTACAAGGATGATTTGGGATTTTAGGAAGTCCACCTTAAAAATTTATAAGGTCCTTCCCATTCAGCTTCTAAACCTTTTTTCTAACAAGTTAAGGTACAAGGATGATTTGGGATTCTAGGAAGTCCACCTTAAAAATTTATAGGGTCCTTCTCATTTAGCTTCTAAACCTTTTTTCTACCAAGTTGCCATGTTTTCACATATCAATTCAAGGTGAGTCCAACATGTGCTTGCTTCCCCTTTTTAATTCATAGGCCTTTCTTTGTTATTTTTGTGCATTCTTCACATTTTTCAACATGACCTTACGCATCTTGTTCATTAATTGTATCTTCCTATCATATGTTAACAATTTAATTTTTTAATAGTTTATTATGTATACATTTGTAACTTAATGTAAATAGCTTGTTATTTATGTGATTATTGAGGGGTTAATTTTGGTAATTTATATGGTGGTGGGGTTTTATAATAATGGTTTGGTAAGTCATCACCAATCAGTCATAGCCTCAATTAACGTGCATGGCTCACACATGGTGATTCATTATAAAACTTTTTGCACAAATTAAGACTTTAGAAAAAATTTCATTTAGTTTATTTTTGGTTGGGAAAAACATGGGTGTTTTTGGGGACATTTGAAGACATTGTCATTTGATGACAACTTGTTATATGAGTGAAAATTTTCATGAAATAGACTTATGAAAGGAGTTGAAACTTTATTCTTCACAATTTTTGGCATAATTTGTGAATGTGTGAAATGCATGGTATGAAAATGGTGTGGCATAATAGTTATACATAGAAAATAAATAGGTGAGTGAATATTTGTGCAAAATAATAATAATAATAAATTCATAACTATGTAATAAAAAGACATAATTTTGGTCTTATACCCGTTTGTGGTCAACATGATCAAATAATCTCACCATCTAATTATTAATTTTAAGTCTACGATTATACCCAATAAAAATGGTGTAAGCTGATAACTTGGTATTTTCTTGGATACCACACATATAACCAAATAAGATGTTAAAGACAAAATCCTTTAAGGGCTTGCATTTTAATTACCATATTTTTTGAATACCAAAACCTTTTATCAAAAATTGAATATTGAAGTTTTGTAACAAAATGGTTTATTAAAAATGCATTGTCAAAATTCTAACATGTTTATTTTTAAAACCAAAAATGTAAAAAATTAAGTTAAGTTATGTATATAGGATTATCTTGTTATAATTATTTTTTAGTTTAAGATTTTTTTTGAAGATTTCCATGAATTTTTGGATGATCCACCATTTTTAATCATTTCAAAAGGTTTCTATGGGGAAATTCAAAGGGTCATCGTGTGTAATGATTTTGATTCTACCTTGGAGAAGTAAACAATTTTTTAAAAAATATTCTTGACATCATTTTTGTTCAATGTTTTCCTTTGTATTTTTTTTTGAAGTTGTATTTGTTTTATTTTGGTAATTATTGGATGATAAAATCTTGAATGTCTACATGCAATTTTGGTTATTTTCCCTAATTTGTTGTAATTATTTGTCACTAAAAGTTGTAAAAGTGGAATATACACTTTTTTTACCTATTTAATATTTAAATCAAATATTCAAAAACCTAGGGATTAACTAAGTGGCCTTAATATAAAACTTTGGGCAAACGAAGATTCCAATCCTAAATTATAGGTGGTAAAAAAGCCATCACAATTAGACCATGTTTTAGGGTTTTGATGATATGTTCAACTAAACCATTTCATTGAAGATGTGCGGGTGTAACGGTGTGGTGTTTAGTTCCAAAACATTCACACAACTCCATGAATTCTCCCACCATTCAATGTTGTTGTTAGTAAACCCATAGTTGGGAACTTTAAACCTACAAATAATTTCATCTTCAAAAAATTTTGCTGTTGTTATAACACCATGGTCTACCACAATTCACACTCCACCCCATTTTAAGTAGTGGCCAATGGTTATTTATAATATTTATTGCCTTGTTGGGTCTTAGGTTATGGCCTAGTAATGTCTAAAGCAACATGATAAAAAAACTCATGCATCATTATGCAATGTAATTCTTTTATAGTAAATTTAATTGACCCAAAACTACACATTAGTTGACATTTTGCACATTCATATACACTTTTCCCATAGTTGTCATGCCTATACATGGCCTCATACATGATGGCCAGTTACGGGCATGCCCATGTGCGTTTTTAGGGTTAATGTACGGTCTTAGGCGACTATACACTATTAGGTACTTAGGGTTTCAGTTTGTTGGCGACGGGATAAAAGGCCCAACCCTTTCTTTCTCCTTTTAGTTTTTCTAGGACTCCTTTGTCAGGAGAATTTCCTCCATAATAAGCTAGGATTTTTAAATGCTCACAACGGCCATTACACGGCCACCATCTACATACATTTCATTTTCTTCTTTCTTTGCAACTCAATCCTACAAAAACTCCATTTTCTATGCTTCATGTTGAAAGCCACAAATTTCTTTTGCTTATAAGTTCTTGAGTTATTATTGTTATTACTATTGTTGGTGCTACTGTTGCCAGAGGGTGTTGGTGTTGTTGCTACCCGAGGGAGCTTGCGTTAGTACTAGAGGGAGCTTACGTGTTACATTCCTACCAACCAACAGAGTTGAGATCTTTGAACAGGTTTCAAAGTTCCCCTTCCCTTTCTCTTTCTTTCTATCTCCTATGGTGGTTAAGAAGTTAAAAACAAAATTATAAAAAAAACAAAAAAACAAAATTTGCAACGGTGACGACCGCCATCACTGCATAACAACTAAGCACCGCATGCCATCGTTGTCACGTTCTCGCAACGCGAACTATAGCACCACAGCACGTACAACGTGTAGCGTCACGTTGCAATGCCACAACGCTGCAACGTTACAAGCGTCGCAAGCTACAGCAATGCCACAACGTCGCAACATTGCGAGCTGCAACAGCGTAGCAACGTCGCGAGCTGCAATAGCCCCGCAACATTGCAACACCATTGTTGCATAGTGCCGTAGCAAGCTACAGTAGCATTCCAGTGCCATCGCTGCATAGTGTTGCAACAAACTGCAGTAGCGCCATTGCTACATAACGTCGCAACGAGCTACAACAACACCATCACAGCGCAGCACTGCAACACCATCGTTGCACTGCAACAGCAAGGCCATCATTGTGCTGCAACATTCCGAATTGAAGCACCATTGCTGCGTTGTGAGCGACAATGCTGCCATCACAACAATAACAACTAACCTTAATCCATCCGACTTCCGTCCGACTGCATCCTGTCCTTGACGTCATGTTGTCAAGCGCCCTTCGCCATGCCGTCCTTGATATCCTATTGTCTTGCTGTCCTGCGTCATGTGCCTTGCCGTCCTACACCCTGCGCCTTGACGTCCTACATTCTGTCATCCTTTTTTTTTTCATCCGACATTTGTTTGACTTTCGTCCAACCTTTGTCCGACCTTCGTTAGACGTTTGTTTGACCTTCACGCAACGTTTGTTGGGCGCGAGTTATTCCCAACGACAAATTGTATTATTCAAATCGTACATTGTGTTTTTAGCTAGTGCTGTGTATTATCACAAAATTTTAGGGCATGGGACAACACCATGTCCTTGGATGATGAAAGCACTACCGCTCAGCCAGAGCCCAGGTATCAGCTACAAAATAACACACAATCCTTTGAGCCGATTTCTTTAAGCTCACGATCTTCACGACAGTACCATCAATCATCCACAGCACCATCGTCATCTAATACAACTCCTACCATGGATTCAGGTTCAGGTTACATTACATCAACAGTACATCAAAGTCCATTTAGAGGGGTAATCAGTGGGGTACGCCTATTGTTGCACCTACTTTCACACCATCATCGTATATTCCATTACAAGTTGTGACCTCAACACCCATATACACCATGGAGGTCAGCAGTTCCTCTAGGAGAATTGAGAAGTTCAGCAAAAGGCCATGTACTATTTCTTTGCGGGAGTTTAAGGCAACTTTCTCAACTATGGTTTATGAATTGAAACTCAAGTATGGCATTAATTACACCGAGGCGTTTGCATTCAAACAATTGGCCAGTTATGTGCATTATGAAGCATTAGATGTCTACAAACAACATTCTACAAGGATTTTGGACGTCACCCAGATTCCCAATCTAGCTTATGCCATAACCATCACCATCACCTTTCAAGCTGCATTGCAAGCTGTAATTGCACATCATCGGACTGTGCCCAATAATCCAGACCTGGTACCTACCTTAGTAAACATTTCTCTTCAACAACTCATTGCTGCTACCGCAAACAATCCTCCCACCACCGATGCGCCAGCTTTTGTTGATCAAGTGGGCTCAAAAGAATTCCCCCACTGGATCAAGCCCATTGGAATTTCGAGCCCACTGGAATTTCCAGTTAAAAGTTCTGAAAAAATTCTACAGCTCGCCATCTTTTCGCGGTAGAAGGATAAAACCCTCAAGATGCTCTACAAGAGGCTTCTCAAACTCAAAGAGGATACCTAGAGCGTCATCGACTTGGAAGCTGCCCATCGGTATCTTCGTTCGTTGGAAGGTACTCCAACACTCCACGTGCAGGTTTTGCAATGGGTCTTTGTAGAATTTGGAGACTCGTACACTTTGCTGGATGTGTATAACATTTCCAAAAAGCTGGAACTAGCTCATGCACACTATGAGGCCAGTACAATGAGGCCTCCATCACGTTCAAGGCCTCAACCTACACTAGTTCCGCCAACTAGATCATCACATTCTTCTTCAAGGACTAAAGCGGTGCACTCGGCTACACCCATCCTACCTTCTTGAACCTACTGTGGCAATCCTACCCACAAAGCTAATGAGTGTAACATTCCTTCCAAGGATTTTTTTTGTGATTATTGTGGGAAAGAGGGACATCAGAAATCTATCTGTTTTGCCAAGTTCCCAGAGCGGAAGCAACTCTGATTACAACGACAAAATTTGCTAGCATTTTCCGTTGTCCCTCAACCAAAAGCCAAGGCATCTCAGCCTTCCACTCAGGCTTTGCCCATCAAGGGTAATTCCAACAAGAATGGTAAGAAGAAGGAGCACAATGCTGACAAGAGGGAGGTGCTTCAAGCCCATGCAATTCAAGTTCAAACTTTACAAAATGAACTCGAATCATTAAGGGCTCAACTTGCTAATCTAAAAGGCAAGTCCTCCCAACTAGCTAGTCATGCCCAACCTGTACAAGGTTCAGGATCACGAGAGGGACCTCCTAAGTTGTTTTATGGCCTTCCACACAATGCCATGGTTGGGGAGTATGTTCTTTCCACTCCACATAATTCTAGTCTCACACCAGAATTTGCTACTTCTTTTTGCCCTTCCTATGTCGCGGCTCAAGAAGCTAGTGTGGCACCTAGAGTTTCTACCACTAGGCAGGTAATTTAGACTGATGGACTCGCATTTGGTTCAAGTCCTATTACCAGGGCTAGAGGAGCTCCAGTAGTCATGCCACAATCTTTTTGTCCTCTCAACATGGAAGAAGAACGCACCTTGTTGGCGAGGGGGAAGGAGACTACTACACCACAAGCTATTAGGGCATCAAATTCTCGTGTCCCAGGAGTACATGTACATTAGAAAAACACACAATTTTCCACTGATCAGCTTATGGAATGCCAATTTCAAATGCATGAAGTGGCGTAAAAGCTTATGAGTACACCGTTGTTTAGTTTTCAAGATTTGAAGCTAAGCACCAGGGACATAATTGTAGTCCTAGAGGATACCTTGAACATTACATTAGGTCCTTTACCAATCCTTGATCCACATGCTATAGAGGTCCCATCCAACACCTTGGAGAAACATTCGATTAGCTCACGTGTTGTAGATAGCGTTCCTAATCTGGTCATTAGTTTTAACATGGCTAAATTAGTGGGCTTTCCTACCTCTAATTCTACATTCACATATCAGAAGGGAGTTAAGAACACCTCACTTGTGGATTTGTTACTTAGCAAAGGTGTTGTGGATAGCCATTCTTTCCACAAAGTCTCTCACTCATTTCCAAAGGTGGTGCCTAGTGAAAGAACCTCCATCGCCACCGAAGTTACCATTGTCAACAATACTGGGTCAACAATCCAAGTGGGAGGACATACACCTAGAGTGGTACTTCTTGACACAGGTGCCCAACCAATGATTCTTGGAGTTTAATTCACCAAGAAGATGGGCATGCTTGACTCTAAATTACGGAAATCTATGTGGTAGATTCGCACTACTAGTGGGAATGTAAAGGAGGTACTTGGGGAAAGCTCGGATTTGATTGCACTTAAGTTCAATGAAGGTATAGATCAGGAGCTTTGTTTACAAGTCAAATGTTTAGTCACCAATGCCACTAGTTATGATGTGCTCATTGGGCTAGAAGCCCTGTTTCCACCAGGTTTCACAATTGACAACTGGTTCGAACATGCGTACTACCGAATGGATTGGGAGACTGGTGGCCACTACCTGGGATACATACCCCTTGATTTACATGGGAACCATAGTCCTATGGTTCATCATTGTATGCTCAAAGAAGCACACACTATTTCCTACATCCAACAAGCTAACCATGATTGGATAGAGGGAAATAAAGAGGAGATAGCTTACGCTCAAGCTATTGAAAGCTTAAGGGTGGTTCCTACTGACATTCAACATGGACCAGAGGTTTTACAGAGGTTCAAAGTAGCCCACAAGCCCTTGGTCAAAGCTTTGTCTAGTTTTGAGAGCATGGAGAGCCATGGCGAACCGATTAAGCCATTACTTTGTTAGCTAATCTGTCGCAACCCCACTTTGAGGGAAGTGTGAGGTCACCACTCACACTCCCAAAAATGGGACTTGGGAGTCCTCTGGGACTCCCAAAAACTCAAAGCGCAATTTCAGGAATCAAAACACCTTCCATTGATGTGTTTTTTATACCGTTGGAAAGGTCTTGAAGTGTAGATGTCCAAAATGGCCTCGCATGAGCCATTTGGACATATGTATCACAAGTTATGGTTGAAAGAAGGGCCGGGAGTCAAATTGACAGTTTGGCTCCTAACCACTAAAAGTCGAGAATTGACCCAATTCCAGTGCGTGTAGGTGAAATGCAACACACCGTTGGAAAGCTCTCGAGGAGAGCTACAACTTTAGTGTAGACCTCGTCTCGATCTGGGCTCGGGCGAGAAGTTATGAACGCCCGAAGTCCCGGGAGTCCAAACCGAGACAATTTCGGGACTCCACTTTGGGAGTCCTGGGAAAAAGAGCCAGTTGGATGCAAGTGCGACGGAGAGCTGCAGAGAATACTATATGGAAGAAGGTGGTGGCTTCCCCCGAGTCCGGGCCGTGGTGAGTTAAGTGAGTTCAAGGTTGCTCGTGGCTTGTCCCAACACCAAAAAGGTGTAGAATGAGTTTTTGAACCAACTTGTTAGTTAGATTTGGATGTAGGACCGAATAACTAAGTAGCTTGTCCCTCTTCCTAGTCTAATCCCAGAGCTTTCAACACACCCCTCTCACCCCCCTTTAGTGCTAGAAGCTGGGAGCGTGTTCCAAGTCCTTCCCAATTCCGCAACTTGAGCAAGTTAATCCCAACTTGGGCTTAACCAAGGATTTAAGAGCGCGTCACAATCACCTGGACACCACCTAAGGAAGGGATTACATTATTAGAGTTCTTTGGTGGTATTCGTACAGGTCTCGAAGCCCTACTATAGTCAGGGATGGTGGTTCGAAGGTATTTTTATGTAGACATTAATCCTATTGCAAGGCAAGTGGCAGCATCAAGAATGAGGGAGTTCACAACAAGATTTCCACAACAGTTTGCAACCACCGCATGGAAGGCTAATTTCACATTTTTGCCCTCTGACATACAACTAATTCAAAAGAAGCATATGGAATTACTTGGCCCCGTTGACCTCATCATTTCAGGTTGGGAGTGTCAAGGATTTTCAACGGCTGGATTTGGAGAAGGCTTGAGTGACACAAGATTTGGTCTTTTCACGGACATGATACGATTGATCACCTGGGCTCAGTCCATTTCTCCTACACTTGGTTATGTAATTGAGAACACCCCTTCTTAGCTTGATCAAAGGGAGAAAGTCCAAGAGCACTACACACTAGTCAAGCATTACCTTAGAGAGTCGCTCCTACTTGATGCGGCACAATGCAATTCTTATGCGCACCGGCTGCACAACTAGTGGACCAACTTGGCACCACTCTCAGTTCTGCAACTAACTTTGAAATACACTATCAGAAACCCCAACTTACAGGTTTCTCACATATTGGATGATCAAAGTTCTTGCCAACCAGTTACAAGGCAAGAAAAACCTCCTTGGTTTCTTGCGAACATAATAGGAAAACCAAGAGGTGCTTGGCCCACCTTTGTCTCCTTCCCAGGAGCACATGCCTTTGAAGGAGATGGACGAAGCCTGGTGTATCATCATGCTTCAGCCACTTGGGATGAACCAAGCCCATAAGAAAGAGAAAGGGCTATGGGGTTCCAAGCTGGCACTACTAGTCACACTAAGGTGACTAGATTGGAGCGTAATGCTCTACTCGGGAAAGGCATGGACCTAAACTCCCTTACATGGTTATTGGTAACTTGTGTACTCTTTCAAATGTACACAACACCAACACTGATTCAATCAACTTGCAGTTCTAGCGATGCAACCACATGGCACCCCAACCAAGTACACTTGCTTATTTTCAACACTCTACATTTCACTCTTAGTGTTGGGGGGGAGGAGGTACCATGTAATTTGACTCAAATTGTGTCTAATACACCTGGAGGTACATTAGCTTCTGGAGAAACAATTACGACCTTTTATGAATCTACGTAGTTGGATAATGGAGAACCCAATACACCAAGTTCTTCAAACACACTTTCCAACTCCATTCCATGTGTTTCCAACTACCCTTTCGTTATGGGGAACCAGCTCACCAAGAAGGAGAGAGACCAAGTCACAAACTTGCTAATTAAGTATGAGAATG
>Ga0116227_10006067_pt1 | contig 24806 bp, 25 predicted proteins | sample S1TSphgellanicum_FD_89693 | JGI IMG/M metagenome (GOLD analysis project Ga0116227, IMG submission 89693) | Host-associated microbial communities from peat moss isolated from Minnesota, USA - S1T2_Fb - Sphagnum magellanicum MG | ecosystem: Host-associated > Plants > Peat moss > Unclassified... | reverse complement strand
TTTTACATTGCCATAATTTTTTATTATAGTTCAATGGATGCCAGAGCAAGCAGCCGTTAAGCACACTTTTATTAGATATTGGCAATTTCAAGGCTTGCATTTGCCATAATAATAATGACAATGGATGTCAGTTGCCATTTTAGCACACAAACCTAATAGATATATTGGTAATTGCAATGATCAGATTGCCCAGAAAAACAATTTTGCCAATAATAATAATAATATGCTGGATTCCAAAGGTATTATTATGATGCATGTGAAAATTGGCTGCACCAGAAACCCTAACCATTATGAACAGGGAGGGGGTCTAGATACTGGAACTTATCAACATACAAAAACAAAGAAATAATTTTCAAACAGTTGGTACCTACTAAATAAGTAACTTACTACTTACTTACAAGTGGAACAACGTTGGGGTATATTTGCTGTTTCCGGTCTATTCCCATGGTCAGCTGTATGTTGCTATCTCACGGGTCACAAGCAGTGCAAACATCAAGATTTTCAGCGGCCAGGGTCCCAATGAATACATGCAGAATGTCGTATATAAAGAGGTTTTGGAAATGTAGTTTGGAATTGTAATTTTGTTATATGTACCGTCAAATACACACACACCTGGGCATTAGGCACGGGGTTCAAACTAGTATATATATATATAGAGAGAGAGAGATTCCATCAATTGGAGGCTTTTTGGTTCACTGCCAGGGAACAGCCATTAGGAATACAGTGAACCAAGGAGGCTCTTTTGGAACCAGATCGGATGGATGAGGACCTTCATCCACTCCAGATAGGATGTAACAACTCCCCCCAATGTGGTTTGTTAATTGGCCCAAGGGCGCCAGAATGAACTCTGGTTGCTACATGACAAGTTCACAGTTGGGCTAAGCACTTCAGAAACAACTTGTACTTGGCGCCTGCTGCCAGATTTTTTTTCTTCAAGAGAGGTGGTCTACATTCATACACACACACTGGGACAATGTAATGCATGCAGAAAGTATGATGATGAAAGGACAGACATCTGCCAAAAGAGCTTGTGGAAACCCCTTCATTAGGTACTTCCAGACGTGGGTCTCACCATTAATGAAGGACCCATTGACAACTACTTCAATAATCTCTCAACACTTTTTTCACTGTTGTTGTGAAGGTGTAAAACAATTTCACTTGGACCGAGAAGGAGGGAGGAGGAAGGAGGTCCTCTCATCTTTGTACTTTCCGTTTAAGGGAAGGGAACGGAACGGAACAGAACGGAAGGGAAGGGAAGGGAAGGCTTAGAACTTTAGAACACTAGTGCCTTACAAAGTTAAGTTTGTGGGTGGCGGGTGGTGGGGGCTGTCTGTCAGTGCGAGAGTCCTGCTGACTCCTGTGAGCTTTTGTGCACATGTCTGTTCTTCATGATGAATAGAGCATTGCATGCATGCATACACACAACCCCCCCTTACAAAAGTTTGTGGGTTTCAATGCGCAATCCTGTGTGGTTGCTTCTATGCATGCCTGTTCTACATGATGAACCTGAGACATGTACATCTCTGCTTACAAACAAAAGAACTGTTGAATTTTTGCAGGTCATGCTCCTTGCCAGCCAAATTTTGAACCCATGACCACAGACGGGGAAGAAGCAAAGTAGCAGCCCAGTTCAAACTGGTTTCAATCAAGATTATCTTAGTTTGAATTTAGCTACCATTTTTTTCCCATCAACATTAGACCAACCTAGAACTTGCAATAAGAACCATGTTAATGTAGACCAACCTAGAACTTGCAATACAACCATGTTAATATAGACCAACCTAGAACTTGCAAGAGAATCATGTGAGCATCATACTGACACCCTCAAAGTTTGTTTAATGGAAGACCACCTTAAATCAACCACGGGTCCTAAATTCAGGCAAATACAAAAAGTACCACTGCGTTTTCATTTTGCCTTGTCTCTCTCTCTACCTTTAGCCTGATTCATATCTTTCCAAAGAATTGTTGGTGATGCACACACAGACAGACGACACATTTCGATCGGGCACCCATGGTCATGCACGTGTTGGGCTATATGTTTCCTAGTGTTCATTACATGATCAAATGATGCACAACTCATGGGCCCAATTTGTATCTGAGCAGCAAAAAAAAGTCGTCGTCGGGGGCTTCATTCACCATACACATCTTGATTGGGCAACTGAGCAAAGCACGGAAAAGAAAAGATCTGGCAGCAGCAGCAACAAGTACTTTTGTTGTGTATGCAATTGAGATGGGACCCTTGGCTGATTTGTCATCCTGCCTTCCACTCCCTCTCCCTCTCTCCCTCTCCGGACTGGTTGGTACCTTCATTAATTAATTAGAGTGTTTGGCAAAAGGTTTCATCAACAATCCTCCTTAAAAATCCACCTCGGGAACCCAACACAAAAAAAGTAGCACTCACTCAAAAGGAAATCGAATCCACCAGCTTTCTTTCTACCGCTGATGTCAACCGTGAACCCTAAACCCCGAAACAATGTACTTTGCTTACAAGTCCACCTATGGACAAAACAAATGTTGCACTTCACCCAAAGGAAAAAGGCAAAAACCATGGAGAACCAACTAATCAACCAACCCAACTGAACTATTCACCCCAAAGGACATTCAACTTGCAAACACATAGAGTTCCACGGATGCAAAACCACCTCTTCGGAGAAAATTTGTAGTGTATGTGAAGGGCACCTTACTATATCCATTCATTTCCCTCCTAGAAATTGAACCCTAAACCCTAAACCCTATTATGCCTACTTATTATAGATGTAAGAACCCTCCCACTATTGAGGAGTAGGCGTAATAACCCTCCCATGTATCATTCATACCCCTCATTGTGATCTATGTAGATTTGGTTCATGATAAATTTTGCCTCATGCTTTATGATAAGTAAAGCCCACCATGAGTGAGGAATATTCCCCAAATGTGGGGCCAAACTCAACTCAGCTATTGCCTCATCATGCTAAGCCCCTTATTTTGAGAATGCCCTTCACCCTAGGGCTTCATTCACCCTCAAGTGTTTCCACATAGCATCTTTGGGGGAAAGAAAATGAAAACCTCCTACGAAGGATGTTGTATTTCATCCTAGGAATGAATGAGAAAAAAATGGAGTGAAGGTGAGTGTGGTGAATATATTTTGGGGAACGCCTATACTCCCTGGTACCTCCCTTAGTTTGAGGGCTCATAGTCGAGGGTCCAAGAGTGTAGGCCCCAAAATTAGGGAGGCCCTTGGGAGTAGGCATTCCCAAGCATAAAACAAGAAAGGTTTTTCAATTCAAGTGGCACAAGGTTTGCATGTGATTAGTGGAAGGCACTTTCAATTGACCAACAAATCTTTTGTGTGGAGAGGTGCATTCAAATACAAAAGTGGAAAAAACCTTGGAGTGCTTTACCTAAAGGGTAAGGCATCCCATGCATAGGGCTTCGCAAGTTTGAGCCCAATGAACAATAAATAGCCCCGATTGCCCTTGTTCACTAGGCTCGAAATTGTGAATAGCTTGAGGAAGAACCTATGAAGCTATATCCATGGGTCCCTTACCTTTCATACAACATTTTGAGATTTTTTTGAAAAAGGAAGGATGTTTGTTAATAGAGCATAATATAACTAGAGTGGCAAGTTCCCCAATTTGGAATCTTAAACCCAAGAGGTTTAGGTTCTTGTGACTTGGACCTGAACCAAGATCCTTTTGGTAGAACTAGCACAAGTATCGGACCATGGAACTAGGATTATGCTAAAATTGGAACCAAAACCAAAAACTTGAAAATAAATCTTGAACACAAAGTTCATGTTCTTTTGGTAAAAAAATCTGATTTTTTAAAAAAAAGTTGACAAGTAGACTAAACTCCATAGATAATTGATTGGTCTTAATTGATTGTTGAACTCTATATTTATATAATCTCTTGTTTTAATTTTTTTGGGGGTAAAATTTCATACTTATACAATACTCAATCTCGAGGAGTTTGTAATGTGTACATAGAACTAGACTTGGTTTTTGAAGTGGGCTTGGAGGTTCTTGAATATAAAAAAAATGTGCCAAAACTAGAATAAAATAGTTTATAAAATTGAAAATTTGGGTTCAAACTTGTGCTTGGAGAATCTGGAAAAAAAAAACATAGTGTCAAAATTGAGACCAAAGGTTCTCTAAAGCAAGAAGAGCCAATTAACATTAGTAATAACCTCAATAAAAACCATTTTATTTTGTGAAATGCCCTTGCACAAGGAAGGGCATACCTTAAATAGGCAAGAAATTATTTTTAAAAAAATCAATGTGCAAGTAGGAGGTCTCATTGTACAAGCCCACTTCAATATTGTGTCAAATAATACCTTAATAACAAGGTATTACACCTTAAACCTCAAGCTCCACCCTTCATTTCTAGGCTATAATGCCCTATTGCCAAGGTTAATCCTTTACCCATAACCCATCCACTAGCATGCAAGTGTATTACAATCCATAAATGCATATTGATAGAGTTCCATTGCATATTAAGGGGATTGTATCACACAACCAAAATATGAAATGAAAAAATTCCAAGATTATTGGTGGAGTGATCAAGTCTCATTGCCCCCCAATATCACATCCATGTTCATCAATAGTGACAAGATTTTTGAAGCACCTCCACATATCCAAGTAGGTAAAACACTTGTGATTTATAGGGTAAATATTTGGCAAATTCTAGCTTCATGAAAATGCTTATAATTTTGTTGAGCATTTGTTTGGGCTTAATTTTTCATGTTTTAACATTTCTCCCAAAAAGCTTTCTACCTCACAAATGAAATAAAGTTTCACATTTAGTTATCTTTGATACATTGAACTCCTTGTTTGCAATTGATCATGTTTGGCAACACTTTAATTGCTTAAGGTAGAGGAAGTTTGAAATTTTCACAATTTATTCAACAATATTATCACTTTGATATAAATGGAAGAGCTTGCAAATTAATTCAACTTTTCCATAATAGATGCCCCTTAAGAAAAATTTAAAAATTGGTTTATTTTATTCTAATTATTGGAAAATTTGAATGGCCCTATCAAGCCTAGTTGCTAAATTGTATTCAATTCTATTGAAGCACTCTAATGAAGCTTTAGTTACATTCCGTGGACCAAAGTTCACCCTTGGCCATGCTTTCCCTCAAATTGACCACTTGTAACCTTTGTACAATTGGGGTGGACATTGGAATCAATTATTGTTGTTTTGGTAGAAAAGTCCAAATTTTTAATCTAATTTTTAAAAGTTTGATCTAGACAAAATGAAAAACAAATTCAAACTGATAATTTCAAACCCTAACTTCAACTAGAAGAGAAAAGTTGCCAATTTGTGTAAAAGCTTCAAATATGTAATAAAACATTTTCAACTTTCATATATTTATTTTTCTTCTTACACCTTATCACTTAGTTCCACAATCATTAATTCCCCAATCCTCCCTTACTAATCAAATGAACACAAACCACAATTTAAAACTTGGTAAAACCCTAACTTCATTGGGCAAGCTTAGAAAAAATTTAAATGAACAAATAGAAAGATGAACAAGTGGCTTATAGGGAGGATACCATCAAAAAAATACTTAACATGAAACAAGTAATGAAAAGCATGAACAAAGTGAAAGAGTATGAACCAACCATGATAACCTTGAGAAAAAAAAATCTAAGTTTTATGGAGGCAAGAAAATAACAAATTGTGGAAAGAATTAAGAAGCAAAAAAAAAAATTTTGAAAATTTACCAAGAAAATTAGAAGAATAAAAAGAAATTATTATAATATATATGGAATTTTTTTTAAAAAATGCAATGTTAATTAGATGGAATAATTAATAGTTGAAAATAACAAATGTGTAGGAAAAAAATGATTGTTCTTGACATCAAATGTCAATTATAAACTAAATGAGTAAAGCTTAACATTTAAATAAAAATCAAACTAATACCCAAGTGAAGAATTTACCAAATTCAAATTAATAAACAACCTAGATCTAAGGTAAAAAATTTATAAAGATTCAAGAAAAATGTTTCATATATTAGAAAATAGAATAAAAATAAATTTTGACTACTACCAACAATTACAAAATGGATGAAACCAAAAGCTAGGTAATGTTGGGACCATTTGCATGTTTATATCTATTTGGTGCACAAAGTCACATTAATTTATTTTTCATTTTTATAAAAATCATTTAATAATCAATTTATGAAAAATGATGTTAATATTATCACGACCTTAACTTAGGTGCATGACCAACTTCGTGGATTATACAAAAATGTCATTTCCAAAATGAAGAAGTTTAAAATGTGACATAAGTTCAATGACATGAAACACACTTTCACACAAGATGAGAACTATGTTTGAGTCAAAGGGAGGCCACCCCATGACCACCACCACATTGAACTTCCAATTGAGAGTTAAGTCATTCTAAGGATTTGAAATCATGAGAAACTTACATGTCTTTGGGTTAGAATTTACCACATGCCTAAAGTTTGGTCTTTATTTGGGTTGTACCCAAATAGAAGCTCGTCATACACACCTAAAAACATTGCATTAACCTTGCATTATGAGGATTATTCACCAAACTCACAAAAGCTTTCCCTTGTGTATGCCCTTGTGGATGCCTTCACAATTGCAAGGATACATGAGTTTATAACATCATAAGTTCATTACATAAAATGTGCTCTTACAAGACTTGATGATAAATTAACAACATAAAAATATGAAAAGAAAAATGAGCCCAAACTCAACCCAAATGAAAAATGGATGAATCATCCACCCCCTTTTGTTTAACTCTAAGCAAACGAATTTTTTTCCAATTCTATTTGGCATCTCCTTCTCAAGAATTTCAATTTTTTTGTCCCAACTGAGATCAAACTAATCAACTACTATTTATGCCTAACCTAAAATACTTTGTTAATTCATACCCAAGTCCAAAGTAAGTCCCTAATCAAAAGATCCTCATGCATAAGGCACCTAAAGATCATTATTTATGTCTCAAATTTACTCAAATTTCTACCCATAGATCGTAACAAATCTTACTTACAAATTCTCCTTTTATGAACTCATTTTGATGTTCCAAGCCGACCTATGAGGTGTGGGTTGATCTATTCTTAACATAATAAAGTCATAAAAACTATTTCACAAAGAAGATGGAAAACCTTAGTTGCAAATGTGACATACATCTAGCAAGTGCCATCAATTGGAATGAATTGCCATCCCATTGATCCATATCATGCATAAACATATGAAAGCATGACAAACTCAAAACCTTCAAATCTTTGACAAAATAGTGCAAGTCCAAATAGCTCTTGACTATTGCAAATTAACCTTAGACCTAATCTTGACGATGCTTTCTAGAAATCTTACCATTTTCATACAAAGAATCCACTCCCATTCGTGACAAAAGGTTCAAAGGAGGCCAAGATACACGTGTGTGTGTGTGTGTGTGTGTGTGTACATATTTATCATCATCAAGAAGATTTTGATATTCTACGAGACATCTTTTATTAAAAAATACACGAATTGAAGGTATGAATACAACTCCCCATTGAATGACAATAAGATTAGAAAAAAGCAGCTATCAATAGTCTCCACTTTGGAGTGATAGAAGGTGCATGAATATGCATGTGCACTACCTCCCAACTTGATGCCAAAATTTACTCCTTTCTGCTTCACTACACATGGATCAATGGATACACTCGAGTGTAGACACAAAGCACATGAAAGAAGAAACCAAATTCAGAAGGAAATGAACAATTTTTCTGAACACCTCCTCCATCTAAAGGAATTTTCAAGGATTGGTAAATTTTGCTCATCTACATACCAATCATTTTGAATAATATGTACATTCCAATAAAGAAAAGAAAAAGGGAAGCTAAGTAAGGAACAAACTGGCATAAACCTTGTTTCAAAAGCACCCAAAAGAATTTTGAATTTCCAACTCCAATGAGGCTGGAAGAGATGAATTTTAAGAACCCCGCACTAGGGTTAAGAATACTGCCATCCAGAGTGTGATTGGTACCACTGACAGTGCATACTGCAACAGACCCACATTGTCTATCATCAGTTTAAAACAGATGACTATTTTTCAAGGTGTCGGTCAGCAGTAGAGCCAAATTTGAGCAAGTGCTCAGATATTTTGAGAGCTGCATAAATACCTTATACTTGGAAAAAAGGAAAGAGTACCTGAGACAGCAGAAGATTGGCAAGCATGCCTGCCAGTGGCTGTGTACTTGCTCGCAGCTGAAGCACACCCAAGTAACGAGTTCAATACACACATAGATATTGTTCATAAGTTAAGCATATGGGTGAACTGAAAATGAAGTCCTTCCTGGTATAAAGCAGAAAAACCAACACCTTTTGCCATTGACCACAGTTATATACAGGTTGTCGTGACGTGGAGTTCTTACCTGTGACAATAGAACAAGATTCTGTGCTGATGGCATTGCTGCTTCTGCCTGAAAAGTAACCCGCCCATTACCCATTATCATTAGTATCATGTGAAAGGGCTGATGAAAATTGCCTTCAGCCTCAAGTACATCATCTGCAAAAAAAAAAATTAAATGCTTGAGAACCTGCAGCAGCATGAACAAATTTTTGTTCTTGCAATTTGTATATCGGAACTGAAGTGCAAAGTTTCAAACTGAGCATAGCAAAGAAAACAGGAACGAACCAGCACTGTGAGATTGAAGATGGGGTCAACAGGTACGACACGTGCACACTGAAGAGCCTGCAGGTGCCCATTGTCAGAAGCAGCACAAAAAGCTTGAGCTGCTTGGCTGATCCAACTCATCATCATGCATGTCAGGGCATAGCAGCAACACTGGCACAGTTGGTTACTTAACCCACTAATGATGGATCCTCTCATGACCCCTTTTGTCAGCGCAAAGATGAGACAAGGAGAACTGTGTACAGAACAGTAAAGAACATGGGTGTCTGAAAGGTCCAAGAAAGAGTACATACTGTTGTCATGATGATGCCAACGATAGGCATAGCAATGAGGCGAACCGAAGAAATGACCCAAAATGCACGTCTATCAAGGAGTGGTTCTGGTCTTGCACCAGCAGAAGCATCAGTTGTTCTTAGAGCATCCTTGAGAGGGTTTCCAACAACCCCACTAGTAGTTGAGGTTTTGTTTGAGCTGCTGCTACCTTTGGCCTTGAGTGATGGCATGGATGCTGCCAGTGAACTGGCAAGCACCACTGTCTGCACTGCCATGGTTGCTGTTCCCAGCAGTGTTGCAGCCTGTCAGCCCACCCTCTCTCATGATGCCCTATTTCTTGCATGTTCTGAACTCTAGAAAATCATACATACTACTGCACTACAATACTCATGCAGATTCAATCGAGTTTTATATGATGAGTAACAGAGAGGCATACATCAAAGATAGGACGTAATATGCCTGCTGCCACAGAGTGCAGCATCATCACAGCACCTGTTGTTGCTTCCACTCCCACTGCACTTTCAGCTACAACAGGCAAGCAGAATTGCGACAATGGGGTACAACCTACAAGCACGCCTACCAACACCTGTCCCAACAATCCTATTGTGTTAGGACTAGGATGCACAAGAGATATCAACAAGAATTATACAAAGCAATTATAGTGAGCAACTTCAATGGATTATTAGGTGTATCAAGTGGGGTGTCAAGAACTTACTCCATACAGGGGAGGGTTCATGATGGACTCAAACCAATCAGCCAGTGTCAGCCATGAGAGGCCCTGCCTGGTTGCATTACCTCTTGAATCTTCATCTGCATCTCCAGACGAAATGATTCGGTAGCCCACTGTCCAAAGAGCTGGTGTCCAGCCAACCATGAACAATGCCAGATACCTGTATGGAGGAGAGAGGTATTTGCACAAAGAAACCATAAAAATCTCTGCTTTAATAAGCTTACACAAACAACCATAATATCTGACGAGCATGCATGGAAAAGCATGGAGAATTGACACAACTCATACAGAACTCCTGACCATGCATGAGCAAAGTTTGCTGACCAGTGCAATGTGAGCAATTGAAAGTTTTGGATCTATTCACTCACCCTGCTGCTTGGTTCAATTCATCAGCTGCCAGAACGCCAGTCATGAATACCTACTCACAAGTCAAAAGAACAAAGATGAGATAAGCTTGTGGGTAGGGAGATGGGACAGACCACAGCTCTGTGAAATTCAACTGCAAGTGCTGAACTTCCAGACTTAACCAGAACAGCATGATATGCAACCACTAGCAAGCACAACTACTGCTGAGCTGCAAAAAGAACCCCCAAAACTATTTCAAAAGGGTAAGGAAAGATGGAGGCAGACAGGGAGCCACATAGAGAGAAAGTTACCAAAGGCAGTGTCAGAGAGTTCCCAAAAGCACAAGCAGCCGTAATGATGGCCTCCTTCTTCTTGGTGGCTTTGTGCTGCTCTGCTGCAATCCAACTGGTGCTTGTCGGAAGAACCATGTGAAGAGGAGGAGAAGGAGGAGGTGTTTCTGGGAGACTCTTCAAGCCCCCTCCTTTGATTGCAGTTGTTGTTATCAAGGCTGCTGGCGCTGGTGCAGCTGGAAGTGCAGTCTCAACAGACAATGGGCGTGGTGAACTTGGTTTCCCAAAGACAATTCGACATGCGACTTTTCCAAGGAGTGCCCCCACAAACACCTATCAGCAAGAACAACAAAACTATTTTTTTTGCAATAGACTCTTTGCAGATGGCTCAAACAACACTCACATGACCCAATGCAGGAGCATTTGAGTGAGTGGAACAAGACTTTTGCTCCTTGAGCAATTTCATGAAGTTCTCTCCATCAGCACCATGTAGGGAACTCTTGATGCATCAAACAGTGCCAAGTGTGTCATCACTGAATCTGTTACCCATATTAAAAACATTACACTAAAGGGAACCTTCTTTCTGCAGTTCAACATAAATCAACTAAACAATCTTGCAAGAAATGCTATATACCTGAGCAATAGCAATGAGGGGGAGGGCAAGCAGACTTGCAGAAGGATGTGAGGCAAGTGTCAATGCGACCTGCCCCATAACACAATTCCCAACTCCAAAATCAGTAACTCGGAAACGTTCACACTCTTGAAAGAAATGTTTTTTGCAACTCACAGACTCACAAGGAAAACTCAAGGAAAGTAGTCTCTGATGAGCACATTACAAAACTATGATTTGAAAAATGGAAGAGGGGCAAGTATGTAGTATGTACCTTGGACATCAAAAAACAGGGGATGAGTACACGGAACGCAACCTGGCTGAGGACCACAGGAGTATCAGCTGGGAGCTGTCCAGTTCTCTGCATCCACACCACAAATGCTGCCATTCAAATGCTCATGAGCTTTTTCTTTTCCAACCCATCTATAAAGTTTCCCTTTCTTACCAAAAACCCTAAAAAACCTCATGAGGACAAGGACGACCCATGCAAGAAGAACCTGCCTGGCTGCTGAAACACAGGACAGACCAAGAGAGCTCCAATCCAGAGTGGGTTTTTCAGATACTTCAATTTTGCGCATAATCTTCTTCAAGAGGAAGAAATCTCTTACTGCAAAGGCTGATGATTTTGATAGAAGAGCCCAATGAGGCGCCTAGCACATTCAAGTTGAGATGAGACCCAGCTTTCACAATTCTGGTCATGGAGCTCATCAGTGAAGCAGACACAGATGCAAGTGGGAAGCTGGACATGGAATTGCATCCACCCAACCCATTACTGTTAAGCAATAGTGGAGCACCAGCACCAGCACCACCAACCCCTCCCTTGACTATGTGATAACCACCAAACACCTGCAGGAAACCCCACCCCCAAAGAAAAAACCTTGCAATTTTAGACCTATGATTCTTGTTCAATAAGAGTTCAATTCCCATAACAAAATCCCAAATCAATTTCTGTCCCTGCAATCAAAGTAAGAGCATCTCCAGTGGTGCTCAGTATGTGACCCTGCGTAAATAATTGCTCACTTCCAAGTTTAGTTATTTACCTTTTTCCAACCCCGCCGATAAAACTAAAACTAGGGCTGCAAATAAGTGGGAGACTACTAATAGCAACCCATCTGGTCTGGACCAATCAAGCTATCCAGCCAATCAACAGCAGGTGTTAGGCTTTGCTGCACACCCTTTTACCAGCCTCAGCATCCTATGCAAAAATGCTGGGCCAAAACCATTTTGCTGAACCAAACCAGCATGTTTTGACTTTTCTTCATCCAATTTTCTTTTGCAGGGCCACATACTGAGTACCGGTGGAGCTGCTCTAATGCCACAAACAGAGGAAGAGGAGGGGGAGGAGAAGGAGGAGGAGGAGGAGACCTAGATCCCCCCAGCCATCCCAAAAAACAAAAACCTGTTTTCTCGATACCACTCGTCTGGACGTCCCTACTACAACAGGTGTCAACTGCTGCTGCTGCTGCTGCTTCCCATGGCTCAGCTTCCCGGGGCCAATTCTCCTTACTCCACCAGCAGCAGAAGAATGCAACAATTCGGGGGCAGAGGAAGCTGGAAGACAAGAAGAAAAGCCTTCATTCTCCGGAAGCAAAGATACCCCAAACTCCATAGGCTGTGCTGCGGAAATCCCATAGTTCGTGACAATTGCATTCGCAACATCCTGGTCTCCTGCAATTGCCTGCACCACCAAAACTGCTCCAGTCGTGGCCACACAGCGCCATACCCATGGCCTATTCCTAACAACACCCAACTCCTTCCTCTCCCCCCAATCCCCTCCTCCTAGTCCTCCTGCTGCTGCTCTTCCTCCTCCTCTTGCTCCTGCTGCTGCTTCTCCTGCTTCACAATGGGCCACAACTCTCAAAGCTTGGAAGTGAAAGGAATGGCAATTTCCTTTGATGGGTGATCTTCTTCTTCTCCTCCTCCTCCTCCTACAACAAGGAGCTTCAACACCAACAACAACACTAGAAGAAATACTGGTAGCCATGGGAACTACATGACTCCATGAAACCATTCTACTACACCCCTCCAAAAAACAACCCAACAAACCAAAACCCACCAAAAAAACACAAAACCCAACACAAAACAAATCCACAAACAAAACAAAACCAAAAAACTTCTTTCTACTATGAATCCATTTCACATGACCATTGATGATGATCACACAGATACTACCCCAAGTACACTGATCATCATCATCATCATCATAATCACCATAATTTTTTCATTTTTTTTTTATTGCTTGAAAAAACCCTTTTTTTCCTACTGCAATAGGCCTACACTACACATGATATTATCTAAATGCAAAATCAAAATAAGATCAAAACAACAAACAAACAAACAAACAACTTGAACTCAACAAGAAAGTGTGGAAGGAACTCTTCTTGTTCACCACATACCTCTGCTGATACTGCTTGCACCCATCTCAGGTCCTGATTTTTTGGGGATGTCATCTTGGGATCTGGGTGGGGGACATGTGTTTCTTGTTGTTGTTGTTGGAATAACAAACTTTGCACCCATCTCAGGTCCTGATGTTTTTGGGGATGTCATCTTGGGATCTGGGTGGGGGACATGTGTTTCTTCTTGTTGTTGTTGGAATAACAAACTTTGCACCCATCTCACAGGTCCTGATGTTTTTGGGGATGTCATCTTGGGATCTGGATGGGGACATGTGTTTCTTCTTGTTGTTGTTGGAATAACAAACTTTGCACCCATCTCACAGGTCCTGATTTTTTGGGGATGTCATCTTGGGATCTGGGTGGGGACATGTGTTTCTTGTTGTTGTTGTTGGTAATAACAAACTTTGCACCCATCTCAGGTCCTGATTTTTTTGGGGATGTCATCTTGGGATCTGGGTGGGAGATGTGGACCCCCCCCTCTCCCCCAAAATGAGGGCCCAATATTTTAGACCCTATTAGATTCGGGCCATCTTGAGGGCCCCAAAAATGAGGATTCCATATTTTGGACTCCCCCAAAATGAGGGCTCAAATACTTTGGACCCTATTAGACTCTTTCCTTTCCAAAGGGAGGGCCCAATACTTTGGACCCCATCCCCAAATGAAGTCTCAATACTTTGGAGTCCATTGGGTGCCCCCAAATTGAATTGAGGGGGCAATACCCCGGTACCTAGGCTGGTTGGGTACAAATTTTTTTTTTTTTTTTTGAAATTGTCAATTCTTTTGAAAAAAAAAAGTGTGCTTGGCATGCTGAAAATATGAATATTTAGTATAATTAATTATACTATTTTTTTAATTTTAAATTATTCTTAATTTCATTCTCGAACATTAAGTGACATATAATTAATTAATTAATTATTAGGCACCTTGTTGGCCAAACCAATCTAGGTATTAGAGTATCTTAATTCTTAAGACCTCAAAACTAATTTTGAGTTGTTTGATGTGGAGACTATGATGAGTGGCCTCATGAATTGCCCTTTTAAGACAAGTGTTACTAAAACCCCATGGTTGGAGCCATGAAAAAAAACTATGGATTAATCCAAGGTTGGATAGTGTCAATTCAATATATATAATATTAAATATTAGTGCTACTATTAGTTTAGTAGTAAAACTAAATGATCATAAAATTAAATTTTAATTTAATTATTAGAACACATTCCTCTTTTTTCTTAAAGATTATATAACTTATATTTATAAAAAGGAGTATTAAGTTGATAAACATTCACCCTCCTTTTTCATTATTCTTGCCTCCTTCTCAAATTTATTTATTTTTAATTTCTTTTCAAAGTGAAGTTAAATATAAAGATAATGGTATAAAAAAATGGAGGTTTTGAATTTGAGTATTTGAAAAATAGTTGTAAAGATAATGATAAAGGTAAAAGTTAATGTGCATTTTCATATCATGTAGATTGGAAGGGGAAGGGAGTGAGGTAGTTAGGGTTGGAAGATTCATTTTCAAGGTGCACAAGATAAGGTAATGTCACAAATGGTTTGAAGCCATAGACTTTGGATAAATCTAAAGATCAATTTAAGAATGTTTTGCATCAAATTAGCAAGTTTTCATTTGTGATTTCATTGGGTTGTTGAGACTTGTTCAAAATGTATTGCCATTCAAATTGCAAATATAGTTATACACATTTTTCTAATTTTATGCATTTATTTCATGCAATATTGATACAATTCAAACACTACAAACTTGTAAACTCCCATGGACCTTTCATTTTTAGCTTGTTAAATGAAACACTCACATTCATTGAATAACAATTCATTTATTTCAAGGTGACAATGCAACACCAATGCATGAAGCTATGTAATCAACCTTTAATTGCAACCCCACATCTCATTTGTGGTAAAAGTTGTGGTCATTGGACATTTTGAATCAAAAGTCTCTTCATAGGGTTCAAGTTAGTTGATTAATTTTGGTCATATCTTGAGTAGTGTTAAAAACCAACAAACTTTTTCAATTCTTGTTTCATGGAATTGAAATTATGAAATCATTGAACAACTCATTCTAAACTTCAATGGCCTTCTTGTGGATGAAAGGCAATGGTTTTGGTTGTTTATGGTGGTAACATTGATTGCATTCAACATGTAGTAGAAGTTACAAACATGATTTTGCAATTAATTTATGATGATGCTTGCATTTATTTATTATTAACTTGTTTATCTTTTGCAAATCCACCTTCCATTATGATGAGCAAAGTTTGTTTGTAAACTAAAATTCAATTCCCTTGGATTATTAACTTGCTTATTTTGTGCAAGTTTGCCTTTCACTATAATGAATATGCTTGTGGACCTGCATAATAAATAGGGTTTAATTAACCCTTTAAAAAATGATTATATGAGCCCAAAAAAAAATTACATTTAACTTGTACTTCAAAAAATCACCACTAGCAAAAATATGTTCCTTACAAACTATGTCATTCTTAATCTATAATTAATTCAAACTAGTTGCAAATTTGAAAAAATCTACCTTTGTTTTATAATCCCATCTTGCATATGTGGTAAAGGATATTACTATTCCATCAAGGATGTGTGTGCTATTTGAATAGCCAATTCATCAACATCAAAAAATTAAAAGAAATAATTATTAGTTATATTCAATATTATGAAATTGTGTTTTGACCAAAAACACGTAAGTAATATATTGCGTATGTAAAATGATTCTTGAAGTTATGTTTCTTACATGAAACATGGTCGTTCAAACAAAACATGATCATGTATTCATGTGAACATCCCAAAGGGATATTGAAACTTTTATTTTGGGGCATCATACCATAAGGGAAAAAATGTTGGTATGCCCATATTATTATGGCTTTAGCCTTGGGCTTGTGACCAAAATGAGTATAAAACAAAAGGGAAATAGGTCAAAAATAAACCAAAGCGACAAATGCACTAAACACACTCCCTTGGCTACAAGGAAACATGTGGGATTAGAAGGAGTATGCAAAACCTTCAAGTGCATTCCCACCTTTGGAAAATTTGAATCCCAGTTGAGTGTCCCATAACTTTGAAACAATGTTTGAAGGATCAAACTTTGTCCAAATTGGATCATTTTTAAACATTGAAAAAGGTCTTGAAAATTAAATATCTAAAGTTGAGTTGCATTCCCCATTTGAAGATTTGAAACACAAGTTATAATCAAACCAATGGTTGGGAATCAAATTAGCAATTTGACTCTTGATAATTAAAAAATTTAACAAAGGAGTCAAATCACCTTTGATTGAAGCATGTCATAAATCGTTGGAAATATTTTTTGAAAGAATACAACTTTGCTTTTGAAAGATTTAGAATCAAAATCCATATGTGGGAGTTTTGAGCCCACAAAATAACATTACTTTTATCTTGGCAATATCAAGATTCCCACTTGGGAATCCTGAAATTTTATGCCACTTTGATATAGTCCCCACCACCATTTATAAAATCTATTAAAAAAGTGATGATTCAAATTTGGGTTGTGATGAATCATGTGAGCATGTGTCTCTTTGTGATTTTGTTTTTACACCATTATGCTTTCAATTTTGCACAAATTGTTTTTTTTTTTTTGTTTGTTCAATTTGATTTCATCTCAATTTCAACTTTGTGAACTCATTCTAGTCCCATCCCAAACTTCCACACTTTTTTTCTTTGTGAGAATTAAGGAACATGCTTTAAGTTTACATTTCATTGCAAAATTGAAAATTTATGTGTTTTTTACCTTTGATACCACTTAATGGACTTAAGGGTGTATCATATATAATCTATTAAAGTTACAGGTGCCCATAAAACAAACACACATATCAATTTCCCATTTTAATTTTTTTAATTAAAAATATTTCCACAAAACATTTCAAACTTCACATAATTAGAATTTTGTTCAAGTGCATTAGTGGTTGTGCTTATTCCCATAGTGGGTTTTGCATATTTTGACACAATAATTTTAAATGCATGTTTTTCAAGGTCCATATGGCAATTATACAAATTCCATTCATTCCATCTTATTTTAAGTTCAAAGAATGGCCACCTCATGGTCAACAATGCTTAAAATAAACATCTTATTCATTTTCCAAATGACCAATTTTATTCATCAAAGGAAAACTGGGGATTTTCTTTTCAAATTATTGATTTAACCACCTCCAAATGCATGAAAATCCCAAAAGTATCACAAGTTGATAGGCAAGTAAATAAACAACTTAAAATATAATTGAATCACCACGTGGATGACAAGGCAATTTTGAAATATATAATAACGAACACACCAATAACCCTACCCCCAACCCACCTCATATTCTATTGTCAAACAAATTCATCCATATTGCTACCATCATTTCAATGGCATTCAATTTTTTCTTGAAACCAAATTATATCATCATTATCATCAACTAAATTTGAAATCTATCATCCCACCTATTTTTTCTTCATTTCTTTTCACATTAGCTTCTCTCATTCATTTTGTTTCATCTCACACCCACCTTGTTGAATTTTTATAACACATTCATCCACTATATTTAATGTCCATTTTTTAAAGTTAGTGACACCACATTGCAAATCATATTGGGGTTATGTTTTAGCACAATTGCAATCTAAGGTTTGTTTAATGTTGAATTTGATTGTAATTTGGTGGTGCTAATGGTGCACACATATTCTTGAACACAATTATTCTTCTAGCTATGTGTTTAATGGGGATTTTTAGTCACAACAAAGTTCATCACTAATTTGGTGTTATTTACATGTTTTGCTCAATATTGATTAACCATGTGTTATGAAGATTTATTATACTTTTTATTACAAAACATCCCAAAGTAAAATTTCTATTATTTTCCATGAGGATACAACTTAACCTCCTTATGGAACATTAGAATTCATGTTTCAAGGTGCATGAATAAAATTGATATAAAAAAATTTCAATGAATTCTGATATATGATTATTACTTAATTCAATGTGTAACCATACATTTAACTTAATATTGAAATTCTAACACACATGAATTGTCCCTTAATCGCCATTCAAATGTGAACTTCCCATTATTACACATTACCAGTGACGATCAACTATTTTATTTGATTTTATTGTTTCATATGGTTTTCAATAATTCATCATTATTTATATCAATGCCAAATTTAATTAAATTAATATACATTTCATGGACATGAAAAAACACATATTAATTTGTTTTTTCATATCCATGTTGGTGGAAGGGGAAAAAATTGAGGTAGTTATAAAATGGAGGTAGTTATTAGAAAAAGTGGGGGATAGTTATTTAAAATGTTAATAGGAAAAAGAAGTTATTACTACGAAATAAATGAAGTAGTTAGGTTTGAAAATGAGGTAGTTATTTCTAAAATTGTCTTTGGAATGGTCCATGGATGAGTATAGGAAGGAATTCCAAAAGAATCCCCAATAGACTAGTTTCAATTCAATTACTTGTCATTGGAATTGATTATAACACGCATGAATTGTCCCTTAATGACCATTCAAATTAACCAATATTAAATAAAATGCTTCACAATTGAATAAAAATTAATTATATATGTGATCCATTCCTTGTGGAAGTTGGAATACTTGCATAACATCCATATTTATGGATGGCCAACAAATTGTTGATGATTATTGACACATAGATTAAAGATTATATGAAATGTGTTTTGGGTTGTATAATTTTGAGTGTTTGATATCTAATCAAAGTTATAACCTCCTAATGGCCCTAATTGGGTTTGTTATGAAGTAATACATAGGTTAACACCAAGGAAATGGCTAACTAAGCTATGAAGATTATTTATTTTAATGAATGCATGTTTATAACTTTTATGCACAAGAAAAAAAATAAAAATTGTTTTTCTATTTGTCTACATGAGGATATTTGAACTACCTACATACATACATACCTTATGGACATAATTAAATTACATACCAATCTTACCAAATGAAAGGTCCATATATGACATTTGTGAAAATTTTCAACCTTTTTTTATTATTCACTCACATGTAATTTTTTTGCATAAGCAATGGATCACAATCAATGTGAATTCTTTGTGATACATTTGAAGAAAAAAATATGAAAACACATGCACTATATCATGACTCAATTTCTGGTATTATAAGCTACAAATTTGTTCCATAAATCCCATTTCCATGAAAAAAAAATGACTTTTCAAGTTTAGAAATACTTGATTTAAAAAATGAAATTGGATTAACAATTTCTTTTCAATAATGTGTTTTTATAATGTGATTAGCAATTTTTTAATGTCCAAAAAAAATTCAAATGAATAAGTTTTAATTTATGTTAAAAGGTCCTTTATAAAATGGACACCTTTGACAGAGTTATTTCAAAAGCCCTTAATGTTGACCATTGAATGTCATGGATTTCAAATTGAATTCTTGAACATGTGTATTGGTGAGTTATCATGATGTTGTGATTATTGTGACTTCAAAATGGCACCATGATATATATATATATATTTATATATATATATATATATAGTTTGTCCTTTTTTATTCCTATGACTATGAATATGCCCAACAACATGGCCATGGCAAGGGCACATTATTTTCAAGGATCATATAAAGACAATTGTTTTTTTGGTCTCTTTTTTCCTTATTTTGCAAACATATATGTTAAATATAACATTGTTATTCACTAGACCAAAGGCTTCAAATTTGGTAATGGGTATGCCCATTACATTACTTTGACATGCTTACAAGATTCATGAGTTCTTCTATTGGTCAATTGGTGAAATAGGTGTGCCTTAACATTTTAATCTAATATTGAAAATTAACTTTTAGGACTAACATAAAGTATGGCAAAATAATATATAACTCCAAAACATTCATAACTTAATGTGATTTTTGAAAATGTAACATGATTTTCCACAATTTGATTAGTGATATTTTAATCATAAAAAATCAAATTGAAATTGAATACCATGAGGATGTGCAATGTATGTTACTATTGACGATGAATGAAAACCAATTATGAATTTAAATAAAATGTAAAGGAAATTGATGAATTTTATGTTACATACACAATGTGTCAGATTTTATGAATCCAATTTTGGACATGGGAGGAATAATGACAATGAATATAAATTTCAAAATTAAAAATTAATATGAAGATTTGGGTATCACACTTACCTACAAGAACTTTTGCAAGAATTGGGATTAGGCCAACCAACATCATAAGTTTGACATATTTTTTCATTAGCAAGATTATATAATTAATATACTACATTAACATGTGATGATGTTCTCATAAAAGCTTAGACCACAAAAACTTGTACAAATGGTTATTGAACCCCTTAGGAAGTTATTTTAATCTTTCATATAACATCATACACATGGAGGTCATCAAGGTTACATTCACTCTTCAATTTTTTTTATTCCTTCAATTTTTTTGCAAGGATTCTATTTCCATTTCAAAACTACATTCCTTTGTCTCTTTATCAAACTTCTCACAACAAGTTAAATTAAACCTTATTAGTTATAGGACCATCAATCATGTATGTCAAGAATTTGTAATTTAGTCTTCCAATTAAGTTTGATGCCAATTGGTAATTTTAAAGATTTTGAACCAAAGTAAAACTTGTGATAAGACTACAACCACAATGTTATCCAACTTGAACTCATATTATTTTTTATTCTAAATAATGACCTTGTGTTGATATGAATGTTGAATGAAACAATAAACCAACTTATTGGGTGTCATAACTATTGTTTGAATACCCCCAAAAATGTGTTTTCAAAGTTTTCTATCACAACAACACCCAATTATAATGTGCAAACAACTTTAAATTACGAATAATTTGATTCAACTTGTTTTCTTATAAACAATTAATTATCAACGAAGGTTTTCATGTATGTAATAAATGAGGAACTAACCATTACTTGAAAACACTATGTAAATGTGCTCATTTATTCAAAAGGACTAGAGTATAAATATGACTACATCATTTATCAATTTGGAATCTTATAGGAAGAAACATTGTATTATATAAAAATTATATATTGATTTTTTAATTTAAAAAATCATTTTTATTGTTAATGAGAGATAATATGATATTATTACCTTTATTAATCAATTAAACTTCTACTAAATCTTACATGTAAGTAAGGAATTTTGATGACAATCTTTTTGTTCGAATAATATGAAAAATCTATGGTTTGAAATTAAATATTAGACAATAATCATGAAATTGATTTTCGAAGTCATTCAAAATTGTTGAAAATCACATTGAAAAGGGTTAACTTGTGATTTCACTGCTTTTCAAATTTCCAATGTGTTCACATTTTAATACACGTTGCTTATATGCCAATTATTTGTAATTGAATATTTTTGAAAGTTAAAACATTTGCACTAATACACAATTGATGTTATTTTAAAAATATATAATTACATAATATATTTTGCCATTAAATTGGAATGAAATGTTTTAGTATGAAATTTGTATTTTCACATCAAAATTGATGTCAACCAATTATTCGATTACAAACACACTATTAAGACCCACACAATGTTAGATTCTTGTGAAGAAAATTAGCCCAAAAAAATATCGTTCCATAAGAATGATCCAAAGAATATGCGTATGTGGATGTAGCAAAACTCAAAATCAATGTTCTATTAACCCAAAAGGTTGATGTGTTTTAACAAAGGAGAATAGGTTATTCATTTTTATATTTAGACACCATGGCAAAAGGAGAATGAGTATTTTTTATCGGCACCAAAAGTGTGTTATAGTTGATGTGACCATTAGGGCCAATGAATAAAAGTTGTTTCATAGCTTGATTCATAATGTTTCATGTTTACACTTTAAAACTTCCCTTGTCCATTTGTAATGTGCCCATTTTTATTTGTATTCTTTTGTATTTTGTTGTTATGCTTCTTTCTTTATATAACCATGATGGTACTTGACATTTAACATTTGATGGTATGTCATATTGCATCACATCATATTACAAGCAAGAGGACTTAGCATTGTGTTTGACTGCATTGAATGATAATGTTAAGAAAAGTCATCCATCATGATGCCCTAATGTTTTCATAATTGATTATGCCCAAGGGGAAATCGATAAATATGCATGCATTTTACAACATACACAACTTGTGAAAATAGATTACTAGTTGTTTTTATCATGTGTTTCATCATGATGTTCCATTCTTTTGTTCATAAACACATTAATTCCCAAGTATTGGATCCCTCTTCAAACTTGCCATCTTCCTCTCTTGCATATATATATATGACACTGTGATTTTCCTCTCCTTTTTTCATGTGAAAAGAAGATGGGAAAACAAGCATGCATCCATTTATTAAGATAGGTGCATCTATTTACTTGAATTCTCAACCCCATTATCATCAATTGTTGTCTAAAATAGTCATGAGTACAAGATCTTATAAATTTTTTTTTCAAAACTTTCAACTTAATTATAGATAATTATGCCATCTATAATGGGAATTTTCCATGGTGGATTAGATCATTCATGTTGTCAAAAACAAATATGTTGTCAATTGATTAAAAAACCTTTAAAGTTAGTTTGCAAATATTAATTTACTTCAATTTCTTATTTCTTTAATTGAATACATTTCTTGCAATAGCAACTCCAATCAACTAATCTTGAACCAACATCATGGCATTTGACATCAAATATTTGGTGTTTGACTTAAGATCTCTTGGTTGGTTTATCATCTTTTTAAAGAAAAAGAAGTGGCTAGTAGAAATGATAGAAGTTCCTTGTTATTCCATGCCACAATGCTTTGTTGCACCTTTTGTAGAGGTGTAAAAATACAACGCTGGAATAAACAACTACCTTTTTTGGTACATCCTTCAATTGTTGCATATTGGCATGATGTCCAATAGAAGTAGCAGAAGTTTAGGAACTATCAACATGCTTGCACCCAAACATATGTAAATATTCCATTGGATTCAATTCAAGAGGAAATAACATTTATTCTATGGTTAGTATTTTATTATTGATGTAAGGTTTTGTTGAGGTTAGCTTGACAAATATGAAATTGGGTAAAATCTAGAAATCAAGGTTTGTAATAATCTAGTACTAAGCGAATAAATGGGGATTTTCTAATTGCAAACTTATTTTCAACAACAACATTCAAATTATAAAAGACTTTGTTAGGAACCACATTCAAGTAAATCCTTGTTATTGTATGCCTACTTGATGAACCAATTACATTAAATCAATCACAATCAAAGACTCAATGATTCTTATGCAAACAAGAAAGCAAAACAAATACAAGCAAGTATTGCCTTACCTTTTTTCTTTCTTCATTTATAACTCTTCCCTTTGAATGAATAACAATTATGTTACAAAAATCCTTATTTTTTCATTTATTATAGTAGCACCATCTTTTACAACACAACCCATTTTTCATGTAAAAAAACAACTACCTTCCCACTACAAAGTACTAATTTTCACTTTGGGTTTTTTTTTCTTTAACGATCATGCAAAAGTCCTTTCAGTTAGTTGTTGATTTCACTTCCTTTTCCTTTTTTTAGATTGGGCTAGTTCCTCCACCTTTTCCTTTGTCTCCTTCTTTGCACCTTGTGCTTGGCTTCTTCTTCGAAAGCTTTTTTCTCCTTGTCTATTTCCCTATTTGCACATTGTGTTTTGCTTCTTCCCCAAGTGCTTCTTCCCCTTCTCTATATCCCTCTCTACACATTGTGTTTGGCTTCCTTTTCAAAAAAAAAAAAAAACTTCTTCTATTTCCCTTTTTGCACATTGCATTTGGTTTCCTCCTTAAAAGCTTCTCCTCATCTATTTCCCTATTTGCACATTATGCTTCGCTTCCTCCTCAAAAGTTTTTTCTCCTCTTCAATTTCCTTTTTTGCACATTACGTTTGACTTCTTCCTCAAGAACTTCTTCTCCTACTCTATTAGAACTTGTGTAAGGACCCCAATTAGTGAAGGCAACAATAGCAAACAAAATGCTTTTGGTGGCAATGAGACCAAAAAAATGATGTCAAGGATTTTGCAATTTCCAACCCTAATGCCACCCACTATTGGCCATTCCAACAAATGGGTCATTCTCCACATCGCATTGTGTGTGTGTCACATCATGTGTTTATGCATCATGTTGTGTGTTTGTATGTCACATCATGAAGTTTCATGTCACATCATGTGTTTTTGCATTGCACCATGTGATCCAATGTCGCATTGTGAATAGATGATAAAAATGAAACATCTTATATATAAAAGCAAACATGGTGTCCGTCTGTCTGTGGCGACAAAAACAAGACGAGGTCCTGAAACGAGTGAGGTCCTCAAAACCTTCGAGGACCTGAACCGAGGTGTCTGTCTGTCTGTCTGTCACGACAAACAGGGCAGGGCAGGGCAGGGCGGCCAGTTAAAAGTTTCTAAAGAAAACTAAAGACTACCTTTTTTTTCTTTTAGCTACTGTCCGTCCCGATTAAGGGGACGGATGAAATGTCCGTCCGGCTTGATGACGGGACGGATTTAGGGGAAGACCAGAAAAAAAAAATTTAGGCCTTG
>Ga0116227_10006066_pt1 | contig 24811 bp, 18 predicted proteins | sample S1TSphgellanicum_FD_89693 | JGI IMG/M metagenome (GOLD analysis project Ga0116227, IMG submission 89693) | Host-associated microbial communities from peat moss isolated from Minnesota, USA - S1T2_Fb - Sphagnum magellanicum MG | ecosystem: Host-associated > Plants > Peat moss > Unclassified... | reverse complement strand
TTTCCTGTTTTGTGTGGGTTTGGGTGTAGTGTTTCTTTTTTTTTTGAGGGAAATCTATCCCGAACAAACCCCCCCCCCCCCCCCCCCCCCCTCTCACATATACACACTCAAGAAATTTCTTTGATTGCTTTATAAGGTCACAAGCAAGAAATTTCTTTGGGTGCTTTAAAAGGTCACAAGTAGTGAATGTTCGAATTTTTTTCAAAAAATAGCAAATCTAGTCAAATTTAGGTTAGAAAAAAACTTTCCCAATTCTTTTGTCAAAAACTGACAAGATTCGAGAGAAAAAAACACTGAGGTAGTAGTACCTTGGCAGCTTCGACACTAATTGTTTTATTTGTAAGAATGTTGAAATTTCCAAAAAATATTTTTCTTCCAATGAGCTCAAATTTGTGAAGGGAGCCCTGGACTAGTCTAATAAATACAGTCAAATCGTATTTGTTGACTCTTCCCTGTTTCTGATTCGACACATAGTTTGATTAGTCCAGATGGGTTCCTATAGTGGTTTCACACTTATTTGCAGTCCACTTTTAGTTTTATGGGTGCCTTAGGGAAAAGGTAATTAAGGGCGACTTTCGACAAGGGTCCAAGGTCCAGGGACCAATGAATTCAAACAATCTTATTGGTCAAAAGCTTTAAATTGTGCCCAAGGCCTTTAGTCGAGGGTCCAGGACCAAAAAGTGGCAAATTGAGGCTAAACCTACATGGCACCTGTTTTGGAGGGAAAAACAATTGGTTGGGACCAAAAAACAGTGCTAAAAGGAGAGCTCCTGATTTGGAAGAACCAAGAATCAGGCGAGGGACCAAGGTACAGTCCAACTCAAGGATTCAATTTGCGTCAAATCAGTCCAAATTGGTTCCTAGGAAATTGGACCCTGGACCCTCATCTAAAGTGGGCCTAAATCTTGGATGTGAGAAATATTTTTGTGGTGTCACATATTGAGCACCGCTGGAGATGTTTTTATGATGTCATGGCCTCCTGATGTTTTAGTCACCTGAGGTAAAAGAGTGGAACGGTGTACACCCAGCTGAGGTTGTCACTACTGTTGTACACAGATGGGTGAGAAAGCTTGTGTCTGCAACGACTACTTGTGGAAATCCTGAGTTCTTTGCCTACAATACAAACTCCAAAGCCCAAGCATAGATCAGCCATCATCAGAAAATCCATGAGCTTGTCCTAATCATGTATTGCAGTCTTTGAAATAAGCACTGGAGCTGAGAGAGAGTTGGTAATTGTGAAAAAAGAAAGCTGGAGACTCGAAGAAGGCAAAGGTAAGCGAGATCAGTGGTAAGATGCCAAATAACCCCTAACGAGCTCTGTCTGGACTGCTCTTTCTGCACCCTTTTTGCAGCCTGTGCAGTGCAGTTCTGCTTGGCAAACCAGTCAAGCCCTCTGGCAGAACAATTCTCGTTAGGGGGTATTTGGTGTCTTCCAGATCAGTGGGGCTACCCATAAAAGACCACATTGATTGATTCAGGCACCAATAGTGGTGGTTTCTTTAGTCTGATTTGGCTCCATCACGGCTTGAATCTACCATTCTCCCCAGCTGATAGTCACCTCTGTGCCCAAAGCTGTGATCTTGCTGCCATTGTTTCTCACTGGGTGACTGGTAAATTTGTGCAGTTTATATTTGACCCAGATGGACCTTCTGGTTGGCAAATGTTGGATTCAGGAATGTGACAAGTTTAAAGATGTGGTTTATTCTACCAATCTTTGTTTTGGGGGTTTGGTGTTTTGTGAAAAAGAAAGTCTTTTGGAACTGTGTTCTTGGTGCCAAATTGCTACAGCAAATGGATGATATTCCTCACTCTGATAACCTTCTTAGGCTGTGCAAGCTTTCAAGCTTGCAAGTTTCTGGCTTGTCTAAATTCAGCTACTTTTATTGCATTTGCAATAATAATAATAATAATAATCTGTTGTTACATGTTATCCACATGTGAAGGAGACAATTGCTGATGTTGCTAAGCAAATTAGTGACCTGGAAGCTGATTTTTTTCCCAAGGTACTTATGTGAAACCCAGGAAAAAATGTTGCATTAACTTTATGGTAGCTTGTAGACTTCCAGTACATGGGTTTCTTTCAAAGTTCACTGGAGTAAATGGTAGAGGTAGGGTTCAGGGTTTTGTATCGATATTTTGTATATAGGCACTAAAGTTTCCCCACATGACAACACATGATTTACATGTGTGATCTTGTCAGCATTACTTTGAATAGTTGTTTGAGCAGCATAAGCCCTCAAAGCCTCAAAGAACTAGTGGGCTTTGACTAATGAGGAGGAGGCTAAATGGAGAGTCCTGAAGATCTATATCAGTTCATAGTTGCTCAATTCAGTTTGTACTGGGTGAGTGAAGGGTTTTTGGATGACCCTGTGAGCTTTAGTGCTCCAAAAAGCAGGTTCATATACTGTAAGTGGGTTGATTCATCATGTGTTGGAGCTTTCATGGGATCCTGTTCGCAGTCCTCAGGATCTTTTGGAAGAAGAACAGAGAGATGGTGCATGTGAAAACTTATTCAAGTTCAAAACCTGTAGGTGTACATGTTTGAGCTTCTCTTAAATTAAACTTGTTACTAGCTATCAATGAAGCTTTCTTCAAATATTGCTATGATGTGTTTTGAAAAAAAGTAATGAGGCTTGTTTTATTCTTTGACCATTGAGCAGGCTCAGTGTTCAAACAGGGACAAAATGCAAGTTGTGGATAGTAAGATGATGATGGGCACATTGCAGGGACGCTTTGGAGATTGCACTTTCTATCAAGCAGCTCCAGGCTGACCCTCTTTTCAAGACTCTTGACACATGACTTATGCCAGTGGCAGTAAGTGCAAGTAAGTTCTTAGTCAAAAACTTTTTCACAAGCCCTCACAGTCAGGGCAGAATATAGAGTGAAATCAAGTGTGATAAATCACTCATCAGGGGTGCCACTCAACCAAAAACTTTTACTCATCTGAAGTTTGACGTATTATATAAATCAGAGACTGATCAACAGCATCAACAGAGTGGTATTGTTTTGTGGTTGTTCTGAAACTTCTTGAAGGATGACAACACACTGATTACAGATTCAGCAGTTCTTGATGCTCAGCTCTTAGCAACACCACTGCCAGGCTTAGAGTAGATTGGTGCTGAAATGCTGCAAGAAGAAGGGTATGAGATTGTCACCTTATTCTGTTGAAGACACTGTAATAGTATGTAGTAGATTTCGGTTGATCTGATTCAAGTGTAGCTGTGGTCTTCTGATACAGTATCAGTGTATTTTTTAAGGATTCCTAGAAGAGGCATATGTGGATATTCTGACCTTGAGCTAGTAGCCTAAGTGGCTACAAGCACTTGCTTAACTGTCTTAAAATTGGCTACACAGAGAAAAAAAGAAATAGCAAGGTGGCGATTTTCTCCTTTTAGTGGGGTCACCAAATCAGCTACAAAATGGTTTTTGGTGTGGGGTTATGTTGGCTAATGCAATTTTAATAGAGTCTGCATTTAGACGATATAGAGAGATATGAGAAGCCTTCTGGTGATTGTGACAGAATTAGAATGTCAAATTTGGCAATTAGCTTCTAGCTATTGGAGCTTTTAATGTTCATGTGAGGGAGTTGAACCCTTATCACAAAGGACATTGCACCTAGTGGCATCACATGCTCTTACTTTAAACCCACACATTAGTTCTGTTGCTTAAAGAAAAACTTCAAATCGGAGGGGAGAAAGTTACCCTAAGGTTGAGCTAGTCGGCATCATGGAAATAGGGGTGTTATTTGTTGCAAGATTCAACCCCAACTTGATTTCTCTATTGTCCAACCACACAAGTTCAACACACATGGTCCATGATTCATAAGAAGCTAATTCTAAACAAAAAAATCCATGATCCATAATCTAACAATCCATACAAACAAGAATGCAACATGCAAGGGCTTTAAAGAGGAGATACTCTAGATAGTAGAATCAATTCATGATTCAACCTTGTTATAGTAGCAAAACATGCTAGAAAATGAGCCAAGTAGTGGCATATTAACATCCCAACATTTCCAATGTGCATCACTAAGGTTAATGACTTCATATGGGCATGGATTTTAGAATGTTTCATGGACTACAATGTAAAGCAATCATCTACTTTAAAAACCTAAAACTCTTAATTTGATTTTGGCATTAAATAATACAACATGTTAGGTGAACTGTTGCAGTCAGAACCCGAAGACAATTCTAAAACCAAAACCAAGGATACCACTGAACTATCCACAATTCAAGCCATAAGACCCTTCCTAACTTTCTCATTGGTCCAAATTGTGATGACATCATTCTAAGGAAATGAATCAATAGTGTAGAGTAGTTTTGCAAACATACAAACCACTAAATCTAGAAGCTCATAAAGTTTGTTCCATAGTCTCATCTTCATGAAGGTCAAGGTCGAGAAAGTTCTCTCATCTTCAACAAACCCCGTGATTTGGACCATAGCTAATTCTACCACCTACATGAACTTAGAAAATTGCACACATAACAACGCATTGGAGGTAAAATTTTTCCACAATCTAAAGATTGGATTGAGATCCATGGGCTGGTCCATAGCCCATTGAACGTTCGACATCAAGGTGAGCTTGAAAAATGAGGTTTGCAAGTCTAGAATATTTGCATTAAGATCTAATGGAATCCATGTTTGGGAGGATCCAAGCTTTTTAAATTGATAGTAAAATTTCTTCAAAACATCCATGTGAGTAGGGAAGCTAGACTCACATGTGCTTTTGAGCCAATACTGCAAATAAACCACAGTTGAAACATCCATCACATCATGTGTAGGAAACCATTTTTCAAGCCTATCATTGACCTTTGCTACTTGAGAACATTGCATTTGCACATTGTTCATGGTATATTGGAAGAGAGCACGAGTCATAAACACATATAATGTTGTTTCGGGGCAAAAATAGTGCATCATGTTAGAAATGCCAACAATTTGAAAATTGAAAATTTCCAACCCTATATTTAGGTTAGGTGCCCACTCATGCACCACCACACAAGAAGTTTCATCCAACAAATTTCAATAACCATGGAATACATCATTTAGGTAGGGCTTCTAGGGGTCATTGTACCAGTAGTACAAATTTGCTTGGCATAATTTCATGGCAAGAACAAAATCACATACAAAACACTTTTGAAACTAGGGGAATTCGATCAATTCCTCTAACCTTTCAAGCATGGGCACGATGTAAGAAAGGCCCAACATTACCTCCAAGTCATAAAGAAGCTCCAAATTATGGGCAACCTATGTGATAGTGCTAGCATCCCAATGCATCTTTGAGACCAAGGCATTTTATTCTGGCAAAACCCTCTTGGTTAGAAGTAGCATTGAATTGAAATTTAGCATGTCTTAATGTTTCTGAAAATTTGTTGCCCCCTTGTTTCCATGATGTTGGTTAGTTGAATCCTTTTTAGAATGTGGAAGAAATAAGAATACTAGCTTTACAAAACATCTTCAATTTTCCCCATGATGCCCATTCTAAAAAGTGTTTACACTGGCAAATTTGTGCAATGATTCATGTAATGCACACCAATCATGAAAGGTGCAGTATGGTCTTCAAATTAAACTATCACACCTATGTTAACACCCTGAAAGACACTCACCCCATTAGCTGCAAATGTGATCACCTTGGATGTAATATTTTCTTGTGTTAGAGCACCATATAAAACCATAGCATCCACTAGAATGTGTTTCAAGTTATTTGAAGTGGCCCCATCAACCACTTGTTACAACAACAGTAAGAAAGGAATTTTTTGCCAACCTTCAACCACATATGCATGTATGGAAACCCATGATTGTTGGTCACAAATTATGACTTCATCACAAAAAAGGAAATGAATTGAGCACTCCACCAAATTTTGTGTTTTGTTCACAACAACCTCATGCATGTAGGTTGCCATCTCCCAACCAATGCTATTGGACCAATGCATTTTGGGATAATTTTTGACATCAAGGAATTGTAGCAACTTGTTCATGTCCTTGTAATCGGTCATGGGTCTACGTTAAGACAATAAGTGAAAACAAACAAAAAATTGGACCAATGTACTTCTTTTCCTTCTCACCAACAACATGGGGAACCTAACTAGCAACAAAATCTTTCTTAACTATTACATACAATTGTTCATTCTTAGCATGAATTGAATTTTTGTTCATGCTTCACTAGCTCAAGGATGCTATTTCATGAGCTTACGAGCATGAGCATGAGCAAATGAACACAATTGAATCTTTTTAAAAAAAATTTGCCCATGTCAAAGGAATATTTGGAAAATATTTTTTGACACATAAGATAGAATATTTGGGTACATCCACAATAAAATGAACCAAAACCAATTCCTTTGTCCTTTTCAAAAGGGTAAGGACTTGAAATTGGAAGTTGAAATGGCATGCAACTGTTGCACAAAATTTATGGTTTAATCACATAATTGACTTGCACAAAATATTCTTATGATAAAATTTAGTTTTTAAAAATTTTACAACTTATCTTTATATTTATCCAATGGTTATTGGAAAGAAAATTGCAGATTTTTAATTTTGCAATTTATTTATATATCAATTCCAATGATGATCCAAAAACATGTAAAGTCTAATAATTATTCAATCTATATGAATATGAAAAATTTCCAAAAAAATCTAGATTAATTTTGATAATTTTTATGTTATTTATTCAAGACCTTGGGATTGGTTATAAGTGTTTAATTAGTTTTCTTTCACCCTCAAATGTTGATATAATTGATTCATATTTTTATATGTCATTTTTAAATGTATATTACATCATAGTACGTATATTACATGAAAAACATTCAATCCTAAGTGAAGTTAAAAATTGACAAGTGTGTTATTCAAGAGTGGTTCACTATATTGTAGATTTACCCATTTGTTAATGTGAATGATATTTATGGATCAAAATGTGGATGAAAAAAAAGATGAATTTTTAATGAATATTGGCAACAAACTTTTTTTTTGCAAAAATATGAATAAAAAAAACAAGGTGGAAATTTTTTATGTTGGTTTATTTTGAATAATTTGATTCTAAAAATGCTCAAGTCATATTTCATATTTCATAACATATTAAGCTCTATAGCGCCTAAACTAATAAGTACCCAAAGAAAATATGGGGGCTATTAGCTTAGGCCAAAGTTGGTGATGAACAATTTTGGAAATAGAAATTTCATGTAGCCAATGGGAAGGCCCAACACACACAAAAACTCAACATGGGCCCTATTTTTTCCTTTTGGGGTGGGGTGGGGGAAGTTATTTTTAATTTTTCTTCCTTCTTCCCAAAGTGTTCCCTATATGTTATCATCATCCCCCTTTCAAGTTCACCAAGTTCCCAACATGGTCCTTAAGGTGTTCCCAATAACACCTCAATTTTATCCCATATGGTATGCCCAAAGTTCAATTCTCATGCATATAAACTAAAAAGGTTAATTGTTGGGAGATATATCTATGTTTATTTTGCAACTAGGGGTCCAAAAAGGTGCTTCCATTGGGGAGTGCTAAATGTTTGTTTTGTTGATGGGCCAATGAATAAGGCTCATTCAAGAAAAAGAAAAAGTTATGAGTGCACCCATTCAAATTAATTAATATCAATAAGATATTAAGGAAGAACTTTAATCTAAATCCAATTTAGATTAACATAAATTTGTAGACCCACCAAGAGGTATGTGCCAATTCAAAAAGTACCTATTCACCACCAAGAATCATGTGCCCATTAGGAATTGAGAGAATATGAGGTAACCTTTACATTGTTTATAACATTTCAAGCTATTTAAATTTATTTTAATTCACTGCTCTCAACCTCTTACATCTAGTGCCAATCTCATTACTTGTAAAATCAATTTCCAAATTTTCTTCCTCTATTACCAATTTGCATGATCAATACCTCAATTTGCATTTTCTCCACATGTACTACCTCTTTGAATCCATGCTACCTCTACCACATGTTTGCAATCATTAAATTTATATTCTAAGGCAAAGAAAAATTGAAACCAATTATGACACCAAACACCTTGGAATCCATAATTGAATATATGTTAATCTCAAGCATACTACATAGAATCTATGAGATGACAAAGAAAACAATGGAATATCCAAGAGATGAAACCCGACTAGTCCCCCTCTAGCATTTGCTAGAAATTAGAACATGGGGAACAAAATGGAAAAGGGCAATTGACAAAACAAATGAATGGGTAGCATGGCAATGGGTGAATGCCAAGATCGACAAAGAAAATCTTACATTGTTCAAACAAACTGCAAACATTTCCAAGGAGGATATGGAAGATTACTATTGAACGATGTTTACACATGCCATGGATTTCTTTAAAGAGTGATCGAATTTGAAAAAGTGGATTTTAGAAAAAAAATTCATAAGCTTATTGAACAATTTGTTCACAATGAATTTGGTAACACTTGCCAATTTATTATTAATAAAGATCATGAAACCTTGAAGACGACTTTATGCAACTCTAGGTAGGTGAGCCTTGGTCCACAAGAACTTAAGAACAAAATGTTAAAGAGTCTTGTGAATCATTGAATGATAAGGTCAGCCCCAAAACCATGAAATGTGTATAATAGTTGAAGAAAATGATGTGTCGACAAATGAAAGAGGAAACAAAATCATAATGTTTGCATTAAATTGTGATTGAATAGATGTTTAATTAAAATTATTCATGTGTTAAGGAAATAGTCATTAAAAGTAGCAAACTATAACAATAAATGATTAGCACAAACATAAAATAAAATACATGATTTTGTGGCTGTTGAAACACATGTAATTGTTTTGCCATTTGGAGTCATTTTGGCATATGCTACTATTAAAAACTAACCACAACCAACCAAATGTTCCAATGAAAACTAAAGGTTGTGATGCTAGATTGAAATGCAAAATTAGAATGGCCAACTATAAGTATGGCACCAAAGGGGTTTTTTTGTGCATTTAGTTTAGTTTCATTTTGAGATTGAAGGGTTCAATCAAAGAAACATAGGATAGAGCTTTTGCATTTGCATCGTGTCACCATATCCATATCCATAACACTCTTGCGAACACCACCAAATTTGGATTTGTATATGTTAATAGAAAAAAAGGAGCTCAAAAGAGTGTAGATGTAAAGTTCTAGGTAGAGGTTGGATGTTGGGTATCTATTAATCACTTGTAAGATTATAAAATATAATGGACAATGATCAAAATGTTTATTTTGGAGTTTTTAAGTAGCTTACCACAATCACTTAGAGATCATCCATGGTTAGCACACCTAATAAATAAAAATTTCAGAACATGATTTCATTGACAATGCGATTACTTATTGGGATTCCAAATGCCCAAAAAAAAATGATTCAATCTTAGAAAGGAAATGGCCAAGAGACGATTCAAATGTAGAGGATGATCTATATGAAGCACTAGTACTTCCTTATAGCAAGGAAATGGACTAGTTAGTGGAGGCCAATATAATTAGTAGTGAGGTGGATGAAAACGATTCTGCAACATTCCTAGATGGTGGAATGATGGAGTAGGATGACAAAGAAATAAACATGGTGCCAAGGACACCAAGCTTGGAAGATGCAATGATGGATGAGGAAGAGGAAGGCACATAATCGACAATTAAGGACAAAAATAAGCTCCAATGATTCGAGGAGCACACCCAAAGAAATTGGCTTTGTTCAGTATGTTCGACACTAAGACATATAATACCATTGATATTAAAAAAGAAGTAGCAACATAATGCCTAGAAAAATTTATAATATAGAATGCGTAGTTGTGAAAAACTCCAATTGGACGTAAAGTTTTGTTGATTGGAGAAAAAAAATTCAAAAGTTTCGTAGTTGGGTTTTTTGAGCATAAAACGTAGATTGAACTATTGAAAGCCATGGCTTGAAACATCAAAGAGTTTATAGGCAGTTAGAGTTAACTTTGGTGTATGTAAATTATTTAAAAAAAAAAAACAATGGAACTTTTAAACTAGCAATAAAGCTCCAATTAAAGATAACAAGTTGTTACAAGCATGGAAAGTATAATAGGAAATCATTCAATTGCTGGCACAATTTTTTCTAGAAGAGGATGGTGTCTTGAGTTCTTTCCATTGCATGTGTAAAACATTGTTTAATGACTGTGAGTGGAGGGAACAAAAGCTTTCATGGAAGCCTAGGAGGTATGTGCTAGGTAGATATATACAAAATTACATGATATTTGTTCTCAATACAACCTTTTGGAGCCAAGTCATGGAACAAACCCCATGATAATGTTCCTTGTGGAATCCCACACTAATTGATATGGAATGGTTCCAAAAATACATCAATGAAAAGAACATATGCATTAGTATTCTTGTGATGGCATTATATAAAACACAACAAACTGTGATACGATATCAAAATTGGTGTTAGAGGAGTAGGCATAAGAGTAACTTATAGTATATTATTCAATAATCGGTGCATAATTGGATTTGAGATCTATATTCATGTATTGGAGTTTAACTCAAGAATATGGAGAGTTGCATTACATGGTATATTATAAATATGGAATGCATCACTAATGCCCACTTTACCTTAGGAGTTAGGGCCAATGTTCAACCCAAATCTAGTAATCCTATTCATGCAAAAATTGAAATTAGCCCCAAGGGTTTTACAATAGAAATCAAGGTTGGAAGAAAAACATTTCACACTGCCCCAAGTTATTAATAAATGTTGACCTTTATGGCCTTGTATTGGCCTTAAGGTTGATAAAAGGATACGATCAAAATTGGGAGGCCAATTTGTAACACCTAGAGCCAATATTGTTGCATTTATTAATATTTTACATTGATGTTCTAGTATTTATTCATAACTTTGGGCCAATTTGTAACCCAAAAAAGCTAAAGGTTAGCCCCAAGTTTTTCCATCCATGACTCATAGTGTAATGTGGGCCTAAAAGACATTAACTAACTTGCTTGGAAACTTGAACTATTTTTCATTTTCTACTTTCGGCATCGAGAGTAGGCGAAAAATGGTTGTAAAAAATCCCGACATAGGATGATACACTTTGGCCATTATGTAATAGGGATTCTTTGTAATATTTCTAATCAAATTAATCAATTTGACAACAAAGGCCAAATTTTGCATTCTTGAATTAATTAAGAACGTGCTTTTATTGATTAATCCTTTTACAAGTCAAATAATTTATCAGCCTAACACCACACATAGGATTTATTTGATTTTTTCAAAATACCCATATTCCCATCAATATTTATTTGAAAAAAAAAAAATTATTCACATATATATTTGGTAGGGCAATATGTGTGGAACAAGAAATGTTGTAGGATAGAAAGTGCCAAGTATTTTCAATGGAATGTATATATTGGAAAGTAAAACATTCACACTTGAATGGTTTTGAATTGGAAAGGCCGCAAGAAAAGCAAAAATTCAATATAAGGAAGTATAACAAAAGAATCTATAAGAGAAAACAACATTAACTTAGTTGAGGTTCATCCATAGCTAAGTAATAATAGCCATAAAGTGGATGGTGCAATTGTAGGTGCAACTTTTTTATGGCCCTTTTAAATCACTACAAGCAACTAAACCATTGTTTTATATACAAATACCAACGTGTCTTCACAAGCGAATATAAGAAATGTGGAGAGATTAATGGCATGTTGGAAAGGAGAAGAGTAAATAATTATGGTTTATGAAAAGCCTAGGAAGACCGTTAAGGAATTTTTCCCTTACAAAGAATGACAAAAAACCTTTGCAATTAGAAAAGCGAAGGATCATGAAAAGGTAATGGATACAAAAAAATAAAAAAATAAAGCTTGAAACCATGTACACATACTCACAATCCAAGTTCCTTCAAGCACTTTGGAGGTGGGGAATCACGCACCCCCAAACTCTTTGATAGATTCAACTACGAGTCCAAATGTGAAAACAACGGAGGGATAAGGAGTTAAGGTACACTCCCTGGCTCGCAACACTTCGGGGGTAGAAGGGCGTGTTGGAACTTTGGGATGGGGATTAGGACGAATGACAAGTGGGTCAATTATTCACAAGGACCTGCACAAACCAAATAACAAGTTGGTTAGTGTATAGTTGGAGCATTTTTGGTGCACGGACGAACCATGGGCAAACATAGACTCACAAAACTCAACACATCCTGGACTTGGACGAAGCCATCACCTTCCCCTTTATAGTATTCTATGCCTGGCCATAGGGCCTACACTCAAATGTCATTTTGTACTGGGACTCTCAAGTTGGGAGTCCCGAAATTGGGACTTTTGCAACTTTGGAAGCCCATAATTTCTTGTGTAGACCTCTAATTGAAGTGAGGTATGAAGCAAAGTTATAGACCTTGTTGAGAGCTTTCCAACGCATGTGGCATGCCACATATATGTAAGTAAATCAAGGCGATTCTCAACTTTTAGTGGTCGGGAGTCAAATTGGCAATTTGACTCTCGACCTTTCTTTTGACCATAACTCATGTTTTAAGTACCCAAATGGGTCATGTGAGCCCATTTTAGACATCTAAGTTCTAAGATCTTTCCAACAATACAAGGAACTTTTTAATCTAATGAGTTTTGACCCTTACAATTGCCCTCTAAAAACTTGGGAATCCATTGAGACTTGAACTCCCAAAGTGGGAGTTCATTCTCCTACATTCCTGGGAGCATGAAATATGACTCTTGGGCTTCACTCTTGGCCCACATCTTTGTAAGACCTTGCCTTGGTTGCAAGCCCAAGGTTAGGGTTGCAATAGGGAATTAGAATCATTCGGGTCAACAATAAAGCGCTTTTGTTCAAGAGTTGGAAATTCAACCAATGGTTTTAATACCTCAATGAAGATGTCAATATCAAGTTTTAAAGCAATATGTGATGGCGAAGGGTATGGCATGCCTTGATGTTATTTCTTGTAACACAAATGGAAATGACAATTAGAAATGGAACAAGTAGGATACATGGAATTTTGGATATAAGAAAGGTGAGGTGCAAATTTGTGGATGCAGATAAGTTTGTAACAAATGAACTGGCTTTGGAACACACTTTAATGAGGGCCTAGAGTGTGAGAGCATGCACCTCCTTAGTAGCTCGAAATGGCTTTCCTACTTTGGACATCATCATGGAGGACCTATCTATTTAATTGTAGATTACATCCTCCTCTAAGACATTGATACCTTTATGCATGAATTTCTTAGATAAAGGGCAGAATAAAAAAGATAGATTGGCGAGAGATGTGTCTTGAGATTACCTCACTAAGAGAGTCAAGCAACTCAAGAGGGTCTACAAAATTTGAAAAGGAAAAAAATCAAGACATGAAGATTGAAAACATCATGAAGATATAAAAGGAGAGATAGGTTGAACCCAAACCTTCATGGAGGGGTTTTCAATGCTTGCAAGGGGGAGAAAATTCACTATTGCCCACTTCATGCAAATCTGGAAGTTGTAGTTCTCTAGGTACAACCTAATCTCTTTGAGAATGTGAGGATCATCAAGGTGGAAACAAAGCACAACCCCATTAGAGGTCAAGAACTTGTTGGTAAAATAAAAAACATACACAATGTAGTCCTCATCCTGCCTATTCCATGGGGGAGTCTTTGCAAAACTAGAAGTCAAAAGAACAAGCAAGTTCCCAAGAACAAGTAGGTTCCTAGGAACATCGAGGCATAAACAAAATTAACCTTGTTTTCAAGATTGACCTGCGCATGATAAGGTAAAATGTAAGAAGCTGGGGACACCAAGAAGAGATGCAAATGGCCTAGTTGTCTTAAAAGGCCTAGAGGGTGTAAAGTCCATTGGAGCACTCAAATCCACAATGGAAATATGACTTTCGTGTAGTGGAACTTCCACAAATGCATCCAGACTTATCTCTAACTCCTCCTACAATCTAAGTTGCTCCTTGCCTTTTTTGTTTCCTAGAGAGATCCCTTTATTTTTTTCCCTTTTGGCCTATGCATTGGTAGAACTCATAATGGCTTCCTAGAAACTAGGTTCATTCCTCTCTTGGAGTAGGATCTTGAAGGACGAAGTGCTATCCTTGGGACAATCAAGGAACTAGCCATAGTCCACAAGATGATTTAAGGACCAATCCTTGAGTAGATCCTTGTGGAACATCATATTGTTCGCTAAAGGATTGTGCCAAATTTGCACCAAATGAAGGAGTTGGTCAATTGTTCCCATAGGAAGAAGCACATGGTAAAAATACTTGCATACATGAGAAAAAGGTTCTCCCAAGTTCAAATTAGCACAATTTGAGGATGTTGCAATCTTCTACAATTCACTTTTGCTATTGAGAGTAGGCGACCTAGGGGTTGCAAAAGGATGTTTGAAGGAAAATTGAAAGGAAAAGGCAACTTTTATTAATGAGTGTAGATATTTTTTATTTTGCAAGACACTTTGTTGTACTTTTGGCACTGAGAGTAAAGGTAAAAGGAAGGAATGAGTGAATCCAAAAAACTAATTATAGAATAAAACATCTTTTTTACATGCATGAATAACCTACTTTCACTGAAAGGAGACATGAGGAAGAGAACAAAATAAAAAATAATGAAATCAAGTGTACAATCTAGAGAACATAAAACGAACTTGCAAATCTAAGGACAACGAAGTTCAACAAATCATGTGACAAAGCTTAATGAGATGATGTTGAAACATAGGTTTTTAAAACCGAATTTTAAGGGATTCATGGTTAATAACACACAAGCCAATTAAAACACTATCAAAATTGTTTATGGTTTTAGGGACCCTTTTGTTAAGATGGTTGATAAGGAGTGCACCTTTTTATTCCATTGGATTTAGTTGCTTGATAGGCACATTAAACAATTGATCAAACCTAAGTTGCAAGATCAACGCATCGTTCTTTGCCACTAGGGTGGAAATCCTTTAAGGTGTACCACACATGACAAAAAGGATTTAACCTTTACTATAATCCTTTTTTACTTTATATTTTGATCCCCATAGAAAATAATGAGTCAAAAGTTGTCAAAAATTTCAAAAAGACTAAATTTTAAACTATTATAAATTCCAGCATAATCATCCATAGATGTGAGTTTACATGGTAAAAAAGGACTAAATAAAAAAGACAGAAAAGGGTGATGCTGTGACAAGATTTTGGTACACTTTAAAAGAATTTGCACCCACTAGTACAAGAATGCAAAATCCCTTATGGACATTGACGATCTCTATGTTATAATTCTTTGTTGGTGGTTTTCATGAGGGTTGTTTTTGAACCAAGTGTCCATGAGCTTGCAAATTGGCTTAGCTTCTAGCATTTTCATATTAGGTAATGGGGAGGTTTTATGGTCCATGTGAGTATTTCACCTACGATTTTCTTATATGATTCTTTTTTCCTTCTGTTAATTCGAAATTTGAATTCCATTTACACTTTGTTTCCATTTGGGCTTCCATATTTGTTGTGACATTTTAAAGTTTGCTAACTTTTCCTTTCTTTTGATTTGCAGAAGTTCAATGATGAGAATGGGTAGACATGCCCACTTGTAATTTGGTAGAAATTATGCATAAAATTTGATTGCAACAATTAGGAAAACACGACACTTGTCTATACATAACGACTTCAAACCATTACATTCGTGCTTTCAAATAATCTACAATGTATAGACAATATTTGCACGGTGGTCCACCTGGTCATGGATCTAATAGGAATGAATTATTGTTGAAAAGGGCCCAAGGGTGGAATGATTTTGCTAGACTTGTGGTAGCTATGGCAAATTGCATGTCCAAGTCATCTTTCACAAATTGCCTTTTACACATTGTGTCACAAATGCCAATGCCATGGGGTTCATTTTTTTGAATGTTCATTCATGACTTGTATTGAACTTGTATTTAAAATTTTTAATTTAGTTTCAGTTCACTTTTGATTAACTTCCAATTAAATCTCAATTCATTTTTAGTTAAATTTTACTTAAATTCGAATTAACTCCCAATTAATTTTTGGTCAACTTCGAGTTTAATCCTAGTTTAGTCTTAGTTAAGTCCCAATTAAACTTACCAATTAACTCTTAGTTAATTTCTAATTAAATCTTAGTTAACTGTTAACTAACTCTTAGTTAAACTTTTATTAACCTTAGTTAATTTCCAGTTGATTCTTAGTTAAGTTCGAGTTCATTTTCAATTAAGTTTCAGTTAATTCATGGTTGACTCTAAGTTAGGAAGATTTTTAAGAAGTCTTTTTATTGGATGCACACATAGAAGCCTCCTTGAAAGTTTCTTTGAATTAAGTCTTTAAAGGGGTATAAATAGAAGTAGGAACCCTCATTTCTTTCAATCTATTCAACACCAGTTTTAAACCTAATCTTACACCATAGCCTTATCACGTTCTTTACATGTTCACATTTACATATGTTAGCATAATAAAGATCCATTTCCACATTGGTTTTACACATGTTGTGGTATTGTTTTTAGTTATTGTGTTTTTATTTTGTGAATCACATAATTTTGTTTTGTTCCTTATTTAATAGTTAAACTTAGACCTTTCATTTAACTTTTGTTCTTAGGAATTTTCATGTCCTTGACACCATGAAGGAGAAGAGGTTTTTGGATCTTTTAAGTGACATGTTGATTATATTCCTAGCATAAATAATGACTCACATCGTTTTGATTATGTGAATTTTTCTTATTCATGAATAACCATTCCTGTTGTTGAACCCATTATTGTGGACGATGTACGCATGTAACGACCACCTTTTGGTTCTAATAATTGATTACCTTCGGTTTCTCGAGGTGGCTTGGAGTTGAAGGAAAATATTTGTGTTGATGGTTAGTGGTGTATTGAACACTACCCACCCAATTTTATAATTCAATGTTCTACACTCCAAAAAACCACAGGTTCAAATGCAAAGCATGGATCAACCTTTACAAATCTATACGTGGAACTTTTGCTTCATAATATTTAGGTTTTCAAGTATAATGTCACAAAAAATCATTTAAACATCATAAGCGTTGGTTTTGTCTCCATTACTTCATGGTTGTCAAAACGTATGTGATGTCACCATTTTACGTTGGACATCCCATTGGTGTCCATCATGACACATCCTTCACTTTTGTCAAGACTGATGTAGGGAAATATTCATTACACCTGGGCTACCCTCGATATGCATGGTGACCAAAAACAGATTCGATCACCAAAGGATTAGTGATTAAAAACTAATTTGATTGCCAACTTTCAATTACCACAGTTGGTGACCAAATTTTTTCAATCTACCCAAAAAATCTCAGGCAACACAAAAAATAGGAATTGCCCAAAATTATTTTAGTCGTTCGATCAAGAGTGGCCATTGATCCAATGATTGAAAAAAAATTGATCATTGCCACATTTTTTTGGGCATTGCCTAAAAACTTATGTCACCAATTTTCTATTACCAACTTGTGATCAATTTTTTTTTTGTTGTTAAAGTTGGCAATTGAATTTTTTGGGCAGTGCTCGAAAAATTTGGGCAACGACCAATTTGTTTTTTAATCGTTGGATGACTGGCCACTTTTGATCGAATGACTAAAAAATTTCGGGCAGATCTTAAATTTTTCGGGCTGCCCATTGGGGGGGTTAAACAAAAAAGATTTTGTCACCAATTGTGGTGACTAAAAGTGGGTGACTAAAAATTTTTGGTTATCAATTATGGCGATCAAAAGTTGGTGACAGAATTTATTGTTTCGATCACCATAAGGGTTTACAACAACCAAATGACATTATTTTCGGTTGCCCATAATTGTTTTTTGGGTAGCCCAACCTTGTTTTGATCTAGGTTGACCCTATACTGACATGATGCAAGTCTGTGTCCACATCCAAATACATTTATCATGTCATGATAGACACACAAACATGGCAACAACCTTGGATGACTTGAGCCATTGCATCGATGGGACAACATGAAAATTTGCAATTGTTAGGCTTATAGTTCCAATTGTTTGGCCCATCCAAAAAGGTACTAACTTAATTCAAAAGTAGGTAACAATTCTAAAAGAAGGTGAGACAACTTTTCATCTTCAAATTAACACAACAACACACAAACAATTGGGAGGTTGGCATCTTATTTCTCCAATGCACTTTTCCCCCATTGTTGATGTCCTACCACCTTGATATGGATGAATTTATAGTATTCTATCTCATGACAAATGATATGACATCACAATTGGAAATTTCCTTGGATGTTCATGTGTGCACTTTGTTGCAATGTTGGTAGTTTCTTTGGGTGGCCATGGGGCATATGTGCAATGTAAATATGTGTATCATGTCTTGTAAACAATTATGTTTTGTGGGCTCATGGAAAAGTTCATACAGCTGCATCTACATCAAATCAATTGTGATTTTCTCATTCATCAAACTTGTTGTAGTTGCCTACACTATTTAAGAAGTTTAGATTCCAGTCATGATTCAAAAATTTCTTTCCACTCTAAACAATTTCAATCATTCTTATCAAATGTATATATTTTTTGTTCTGGTGAATATACATTAATGGTGTTCCGAAATTTATTTCCATTTAGGCCATGGCAAATATCAAGAATAAAACCTTTGATAGTCATAACGTGCTTCCATGTATATTGTTTCTTTATACATAATGTCGTAATGTTTTGGCCATTTCAACACATGTTTAGCAAATAATTAAAGATTTTAATTTCATTAAATATTTTTCAACCATGCAATTTCCACCCATTTCAACAATCCAAAAAATATTATAATTTTTGTCCAAAAGCCTTAAACATTTGGAATATTGATTATACAAGGCATGATGAAATGCATCCATCTTTTTTGCCTTCAAACTTTCACATGATGTTGCATTTGATAATTCGGTTCGCCAAACCCATGTTCAGAGTCAATAAACCATTGTTAATCCCAAAAAATCAAACGCATGACATGACAAAATATTCCATGGCATTCCAAGTCACATAAAATTTGCCATGTGGAAAACAAATATACAAGGAATATTCCATTACATGGCATGAAATATTTTCGAGGATTCCTTCTTGCTCGAGTAGGTGAGCTTGTTCACTTGCTCACTTGCTAACATTGTTGTCATTAATTTTATAAACCCTTCAGATATTAGTCAAAGTTTTCTTCCTACCATCGTGTTTCCAAAGATTGTTCAATTTAGGGGTTAGTAATTTTTCTTTCCCCTTAATTTTATTACAAACTTTACATCTGACTTGATGCATTTTCCCATCTACATCCACCACAAATTCAGTTCAAAGGAATTTGCATTCTAAACATCTTGAAACATTTTGATTATGTATATTTTTGTTTTTGTTTTTTTTCAATAAAAATCCAAAGACTTGCTCTAGAAGGAGGCTCAAAAGAAGTTGGGACAATGTCTGGGGTTTGGCTATTAGATCTTATAATTGTACTAGTAGATTCATGTTGCAAAATGAAGCGATGGAATTAAAAATTTTGTGGAGGTTGTAAAGGTGCCATGCTCTAATGGAGGAAGGAAAAAAAAAACCCCAAAAACAACATTAAACCATAATCTTCTCCTTTCATTTTGAAATTTGAACCTTAAACACGGGGTTGCTTGAAATTAGAATGGAAATCAAAATCTGAAAAAGGTGGACAAACAACTATGCAAAAGCAACACATTCAACTTTAATGAACTTTAAACCTTAAACCTTGCTCGAGCTTTGAATATTGACAATGATGGTTGATCATTCGATGATTTTCAATTTTCGAAAGCTCATAGGAAAATGCATAAGGTCAAAAAAAAAAATGTTGGTACCTTAGGGCCAACATTTGGTGTTCACAGTGAATTAGAAGTTGGAATTCGAAAGTTGAGACCCTATCCCTTCAGCAAGTTAGCCCTAGAGCCCAAATTCTAGGGCCCATACAATGCATTATCAATGTTTCAACCTCACGAAGTTCAAGCTTGAACAATCTGATCTATAATTTTATAATCATGACTCATAATGCACAAGGTTACTTTAATTTCCAGAAGGATTGAAGTACTACAAATCTAAACTCACAACAAAAATGGCAAATCAATGATTAACATCAAATTGTTGGACACATTCTATGCAATCCTTAAACTTCAACCTGGAAGTTGCAAGGGTTAAAATATCATTTGTAGATTTTGGGGGGGAGAGAATCGCATTGAACACAAAACGATTGTTGCTCATCACCAAACAAGTTTTGATGCTCATTGCAAGTTGTAATTTTCCAATTCAATAGCTCACCAAAGAACTTTGACTGTTGCCTATTGTAATTAAGTGGCACTTTGGTAGTCATCAGATGCTTGGTTTGAAAATTGAAGCTTGAACTTATGAAATAACAACTGAAAGCTCTAAAAGCTAAAACCATGCACATTGAATGAATTTGTTGAACACAAATTTGGTGAATCTCAATTCTTGAATTTCAAACCTCTTTTTATTATATACACCGAGTGGTGGGCACCTTGTCCAAGAATCCAATGGCAATACCTCATTGCAAGAAGTGAGAAGAGGCAATGATACCCCGTTGTAAGAAGTGAGAAGAGGCAATGATACCCCGTTGTAAGAAGTGGGAGGAAATTGTGATACCCTAGTGTAAAGTAGTATAAGCAATGATACCTTAATAGAATGAAGTGGCAAGTAACAATGACATGATGTCGACCAATTGTGTTGTTATTGAAAAGCAAAACGACACTATAAGGTACGAACAATAATCAACAATTTAAAGCAGCCATTTGGCTACGAAACTTGATGCGAGGTTATCACATGAGATGATGGGAGTTAAGATTTAAAGAAAATATTAAACAAATTATGCACATAAACATGTAAACTTTGGCAAATCTGGTAAAAAAATGATTTTTAAAAAAGCTTGCAGGTAGAACCCAACAATTCCAAGTCGAAATCTAACAATATTTCACCACTAAAAATAAATGCTTCTCCATATGTGACCTGCAAAAATATTTTTCATATCCAATTTTAATCATTTACTTTTTTGCAATCCCACTGATAAAACTAAAACTCTTAAATAGGTGGGAGACTACTAATAGCAAACCACCTGAACCAATCATTATGATTACCCAATCAGAAACAGGGAGCAACAATCAAATCAAATGTATTGCACTTTTCTCAGGTGCCTACATTTGCCATGCCTTTGACCAACCACCAGGGTTTCTTTTTCCAACTTTGTGATGTAGCTGAGGTGGTCATCATCTCGAAAGTGATTTAGCCAAATTTGGCCACATGTACCAATATGGAAGTAGAACAAATCAAAATCTTTCTATGTTTTTGGCTACCTATTGGAACTAATAATAAAAATCTGCTAATTGGTAGAATTTTTTCGAAATCTGGCGAATTTGGGCCATTTTTTCATGGAAAATCCTTCCGATAGGTCGAAATCATATTTTTCAAGAAAGGGATTTGACAAAAATTCGCCAGTAAGAGAAACGCTGCCAACTGCAGCAAACTGCTCAAAAATGCTTGGCCAAAACCATTTTGCTGAGCCAAATGGCCATGTTTTGACTTTTCTGTGCAGGGTCACATACTGCACAACCTTGAAAGACAGGTTATCTTGAACCTCTCACTTACAGGTAGTCTTGTTTGACAGAAAAAGACATTTAAACACACATGGGCTGCTCTTTGGACGATTTATCCTCCATTTATGTTACCACTCATTATTGACTTATGGAATGTAAGCCCTGGATTGCTAAAGTTATCTGCAACAGAAGGGGGCCTTAGTGTCAAGAGTCACAATTTTCCTGTAAGGAGGGTGAGCTCAGGGTGACATTGACACTTGACATAAAAGAACTTCGCTGACATTTAATGCGGGCTTAAACTGCTTAAAAACTCAATGTTGATGATAAAAACAAGTTTTAGCTTGAGTTTTAAATTCGTTTCTATTCTTGCTATTATAATTCAACAAATATTTTGAATCTTATGCAATAAAGGTTCAGATTTGATATTTGAGACCCAATTTCGATTAAATTCATTCACTTTAAGAATAACTAGCATTTACGAGTGAAAAAAAAAGATTTTATGGTGAAAAAAGCACACAAAGGCAAAGTTATTTTAACGATAATTTTATTAATCTTTGCATAACAATTGCTATATGGGTACCCTTAGGACATAAATCTCCTTTAGGAGAATGCAAACAAGGAACAATGATGAAAAGAATTGGAATGTAATACAATGTTTTATGGTTGTTCCATTATCCATTGCTTCTTTGTAGGAGTGTGACTCCGCTAAGAGGGAATTTTAGGCATTGGTATGGTATGTGAATGAAGGTGTGCTTGCGGTGCAGCTCAATACTAAACTTGACCAAAAAGGAAAGCTGTGCAACTAATAATGAGAAGGGTATCATGGGGAACTTTCAATGCAAATTCCACCAATTTGTGAGCACCTGGTTCATATTTTAGGGTGGCATTGTGAGTGGCGCCTTAGTTTAATTTGCGGAATAAAAAGGAGGATAGTGTGGAATATTATAAAATGATAAACCTCCATCTACTTTATCAATATGTTTATTTCTTCCTCACATTTTCAAAGTGAAGCATAAATTGAAATACCATCGCCTACCATAATTGAAACTGATTTAGCTGCAATGGGTATAGGGTCTATTAGTGGTTAGGGTCTATTGGTGGTTGTCACTATGACAACTTTAGATGTTGTTCACTTGGTAATTATGAAAACATTTCACAAGTAACTAATTACTTCACTCTTTTCACCAACTCAATTACATGATATGAAAAGATACATTTACATGTGCTCGTCATAATTAAAATTTCATAATGTGATTGAATCCAACTCAACAAAATTATGAAAAGAATTCAATTCAACTAAATTCAATTCAATTGAAATTTCAATAAGAACACTAATGATGTCCAATCCAAAAGAAAAATAAATTGTATTTTATTTAATTTACTTTAATTTAGAAATGTGAATTCAATTTAATTAAACAGGAATTTGAATATGTTCATTCAATGTGTTTGAATTCAATTTAAGAATTTAAATTCAAATCAAATTTAATTGGGTTGCATTCAATTCAAGTGAAATTATGCAAATCATTCAAATGAAACTTTATTTTTACAAACTCAACTCATCATTTTTTCATCAATTCATTTGTCACTAATTGTGCGTACCAATGCAGAACCAAGTTCTAAAATTTATTTAACTATTAGAGTACATTTCATAAATCTAAAACTTTTTCTGCAGACATGGGGTTCTAGTGCAGATGAGGTAGACTTCACATTTGGGTGACAAGCAAAAATTCGTTTTCATTTCTGTTTTGAAAGTTAAGTAGCAATAATTTCACATTCTTGCGACACATGATGCTAGCTTGTTTAGAAATACTTGTCAATAAACTTTGCACAAATTCTCCAGAAAATGCTTGTCAATAAACTTTGCACAAATTCTCCAGAAATTAAATTTGTCTTCTTGAGACCAGTGATTTACAGAAAGCATTGATGTTATGCAGAAGACATTGTGCATCGCCATAATTGGTCGATGCAATTCCTAGGAGGTTGTAAGAAAAAAGATATCTCACACACATGTGATGTTTTTTTTCTCTCTGCTGCACAAGTCACAGAGTTACAAGAACTTTGGCAGTCCAGAGCCCAATTAGTTAATGGAAATTCAGCAGAATTTTGCAGCAGAAGCTCCATCCAGTACGGTATGATACAAGAGGCTAGAGGAAATCCCAAACTCTGAAGAACTAGAGCGGATCTCAGCAAGTGTCTGTTCTGGATTCATGCAGAAAATCTCTAGTAACCTAGCGTGCAAAGATGTGAGAAATGGAATTTGCAAATTATTTTGGTGCTGTGTTTTTTTATTAGAAAACAATTATTATAACTGATAATAATTTGTTCAAATTGTAGTTTTTTCAGCAGGGATTTTCCTGTTTGACAAGGAAATGTTCTTCAATGGACTGGTGGTCGCAAATTGCTCCCCTTTCTTGGAAGTCCATTCGGGGTCATCGATCTCCACTAGACCCACCCGCTTCCGCTTGTCGATGAGCACGGTCGGGGACTCCACGATTTCTCTGTACATTGTCATGACCGCCAGACCCAAGGCAACGCTGAGCATTCCCACTAGTGGGTATACCGCTGGCTCGATCCAACTGCACATCATCATCACTTTCAGAGACAGAAGAAAGATTGCAATTCGTGAACTTCCATAGTAGTCAGCCCCAACGTCTATAGGGACTAGATTTGTGTTTGAAAGTGTGAAGATTGTTTTCTAACAGACTGGAGAATCTACTAGCAATTCTTATTATGTCGAAGCTTTCCTTGAAGAGAACAGAGCTGGAGTAAGAGAATTATGGCACGCACTGAAATTGGTGATCAGCTGATGATCCTGTGTTGCCGGTGCGCTTCAAAGTTGATCCGGCGGGACTAGTAGTTTTGTTGCTTGTTGCTGCAGCAACACGCTGCAAGCGTTCCAGCTCTTGAGCACTCAACTTGCTGGTGGCACCAGCTGCAGTACTACTCATGTACTTGACAGATTGCTCCTGCATTATTAATCCAGCTGCAGCTCCCGGTTGATGCAATATGGAGTCTGTTCCCGCACGCCGAAGCTGCACTGCTGCTCTGGCTAACAAAACCCTGAAACTATTTGCTCCCTGCAAACACCAAATACAGCATCGTCCGTCAAAACAATCGAGAAATTAGAGATATTTCATGGGTGTTTTGATGGGTTTTGGTGTGTTTTTTAGGAGGTCCAAGCGCATCATCCCACCGATGAAAAACCCATCAAAACACACGACAAAACAGTGAAAAAAAAACTGGCAATTCAGAAAACTGGAGCTGAATCTCAACATTATAAAAGAACTTGCAATTTAGCAAGCTCAAGCAAACTTTAAAAACCAAAAAAAGAAGAAGAAAAACTGGCAATTCAGAAAACTGGAGCTGAATCTCAACAGTATAAAAGAACTTGCAATTTA
>Ga0116227_10006065_pt1 | contig 24812 bp, 23 predicted proteins | sample S1TSphgellanicum_FD_89693 | JGI IMG/M metagenome (GOLD analysis project Ga0116227, IMG submission 89693) | Host-associated microbial communities from peat moss isolated from Minnesota, USA - S1T2_Fb - Sphagnum magellanicum MG | ecosystem: Host-associated > Plants > Peat moss > Unclassified... | reverse complement strand
GAGGCTGCGGTCCTTGACGTCCCCCAGCTGCTTATCGATGAGTTGCAAAGTAACGACTCCTTGGGATATCGGTGCGTAGCATCTCGCTGATCTTTGAAACAATCTGAAGCGGATTCCGGACGAGTTTCGCCGCCGGAGCCCGAAGTCCCCAGCGTGGAGACGCTCGAAGGATATCTCGATAAACTTGGATCGGCCGAACCGACGCCGGGCGGGGGCAGTGCTGCGACCGTTGTCGCTGCGCTAGCTGCCGCTTTGGTCGCAATGGTCGCCCGGATCACGCTGGAGAATCCGAAATTTTCTTCGGTCGCGAACGAAGCGAGCAGCCTTGCCCACGAAGCCGACGCGCTACGCCGCAACCTGCTCGAAGCGCGCTTGGAAGATGAAGCGGCCTACGGCGCCGTCGTCGCCGCAATGGCCCTGCCTCGCGCCAACCCGGCTGAACGCGCGCAGCGTACGGCCGTGCTACAGACGGCACTCGGCGGCGCGGCGGCGGTGCCGCTGCACGCCGCGGGCCTCGCGGTCAGCGCGCTGCGGCTCGCGTCACGCGCGAGCGCGCTCGAGAACGAGAATCTACAGAGCGACGTCGTCTGCGCGGCCGCGTTCGCCCGCGCGGCGCTCGAGGCCGGCGCCGCCAACGTGCGCGTCAACCATCGTTATATGAAGGACGCCGCGACGATCGTCGCCCAGGAGGCGGCGCTACGCGAGCTCGAGCGAGCGGGCGCGGAGCTGTACGCGCGCGCGAATCGGCGTCCGGGGCCGTAAGGTAACCAGCGGCAGCGTTGCGACCTCGGCCGCATCGACCCGTGCCAGACGCGCCCGCTGTACGATCGTCGCCAACACCAGGATGCCCTCCATCCAAGCGAATTGCTCGCCGATGCACAGCCGGTTGCCGCCGCCGAAGGGAAAGTACGCGAACTTCGGCGGCGGCGGACCAAACCAGCGATCCGGATCGAACCGCGCGGGTTCGGGAAAGAAGCGCGGATCGCGCTGCGAGACGTACTGGCTCACGATCGCGATATCGCCGCGCGCGAGCCGGTGCGGGCCGATCTCGACCGGTTCGAGCGCGCGCCGCGCCGTCACCCAGGCCGGCGGATAGAGGCGCATCGTTTCCGCGAAAACCGCGCGTGCGAAATCGAGCCGCGGCACGTCGGCGGCCGTCGCGGAGCGGCCGCCGAGCACGTCGTCGACGTGCGCGTACAGGCGCGCCGAAATCTCCGGATGGCGTTCGAGCAAGTAAAACGCCCAAGCCATCGCATTTGCCGTCGTCTCGTGTCCGGCGAGCAAGATCGTGAGCGCCTCATCCCGGATCGCCTCATCGGTCAAACCCACAGCGCCGGCTTCGTCGCGCGCTTCGAGCAGCATCGAGAGCAAATCGTTGGGATCGCCCGCGCCGGCGCGATGTTCGCGAATCATCCGATCGACGACCGACGAAAGGCGTTTCTTCGCGGCCCACAAGCGCAAGTTGTTGGGGATGGGTAGGTTATCGAAAGCTTCCGAAAACGGCAGCATCGATGCCGGGAACGTCTGCAACGCCGCGTTCAGCGAGTCGGCGATGTCGTCCATGTCGCGCGAGAGGTCCGAGCCGAAGACCGATTTGGCCACGATGTCGAGCGCCAACCGGTTGGTTTCGTGCTCGACGTCGACCGTCTCGCCGTCGCTCCAGCGGCCGACTCGCGCGAGCGTTTCTCCGACCATGATCGTCGCATACGCGTCGATGCGCTTGCGATGGAACGCCGGTTGCATCATGCGCCGGTGACGCAGATGTTCGGGCTGCTCGAGCGTCAGCAAACCGCGACCGAGCAAGCGCGCGAGCCGCTGCGTGCCGCGGCCTTTCATGAACGCGGGGCCTTTGGCGACCAGCACTTCTTCAACCAGAGACGGTTCGGTGATCAGATAGATCCGCCGCCGGAGATTACGGAAGCAGACGACCGGGCCGTGCTCGCGCGTGACCTGCATGAAGAAATCGGGCAACGTGAGAAACGACCGGCCCGCCAGCACGAAGCCCGACAGCGTCTTGATAAGACTCCCGCGGTTCTCCACGGGCGAACCACCTTCGCGTGGCGCCACGTGTTGTTAGGCGGCGGCCAGCACGAGGTCGAGGAAGGGCTGCAGATCAGCGCGCTCGACTTCCATGCCCACGCCGCGCGGGTTGTGGCCCGGGTCGTGAAAATCCGCGCCGGCCGTCATGACCAGACCGTGACGCGCGGCGATGTCGCGGTAATGCGCGACCTGACCCGGTTCGTGCGTCGCGTAGAAGACCTCGAGTCCGGCCAGGCCCGCAACAACGAGTTCGTCGATGATGTCCTCATCGCGTAGCCGGCCCGGATGAGCCAGCACGGCGACGCCGCCCGCCCGGGCGATCAACGCGACCGCGTCCTGCGGGCGCATATACGAAGATGGAACGTAGCCGGGCTTGCCCGGCGTCAGCAGATCGCGGAACGCCGCTTCCAAGGTTGCGACGTGACCGGCGCGGATTAGCGCGCGGGCGACGTGCGGGCGGCCGAGCGAGCTACGTGAGTAGCCGGCCTCGGCGCGCACGCTCGCGAAATCGAGCTCGTAACCCGCGCGGTTGAGTTGATCGACCATGAGCTGAGCCCGCAACTCGCGTTGCCGGCGGTTCTCCGCGATGGCCGTCCCGATCTCGACGGCATCGAGCGGAAAGCCGTACCCGAGCACGTGCACTTCGTTGCCCCGGTAGGTCGTATTGAGTTCGATGCCGGGAACGATCGTGGCCGAACCCTCCTGGCCTTCGAATTTGCCATAGGCGCCAAGCGAATCGTGGTCGGTTACGGAGAAGACCTCGACCCCGCGCTTGCGCATCAACGCGGCGAGTTCGGCCGGCGCGAGCGTTCCATCGCTCTCGAGCGTATGGGAGTGGAAATCGACGAGCACCGAGATCGCGCTACGACCGCGCGCGCGCTTTGGCCTTCTTGCGAGCGGCGACGAAATAGACGAGGACGCGTTTCTCTTCGCGGAAGCCGACGAGGCTGCGCTGCGACTGCGGATCGCGAATCGCATCGAGCGCGTAGTCGACCAGTTCGTCCGCAGCCAGGTCGTCGTCGAGCGACTCGTCGTCGGAGGCGGGGCTCTTGATCAGCCCGTCGCCGAACCGGCCGGCCAGGACCGCGACCAAGACTTGCAGTTCCTCACGGGTGAAGCTGCGCGCGTCGCGAGTGATGCGGACGAAGCTCGTCGCGCCGTCGCATTCACACTCGACGGCGATCGCGTCGGGCTCCTCGCCACCGAGCGCCAACAGCGACCGCACGTGATCGCTCACGCACTCGCGGATCTCGCGTTCCGCCGCGCGGTCGAGTTCGAGCGCGATCGCGAACGAGAGCGTCAGCGTCCCGTCCGCCGGATGCGACACGATCGTGGCCACTTCCGGATAGCGAACCAACAGCGCGATCACGAGCCCGACGGCGTCGGACGATTCGCTCGGGACGTGGCTCTTGGCGGAGGATCGCATGGGCCTCATCTTGGTTGGCTGGGGAGGGAGTGAGCGAGGGACGTCCCCCGCATAGGGGCGGTTCGAAACCTCGGCCGTGGTCCCTTGGAGGAGTCTGGGGGGTGGCGGACGGCGGGGAACCCGGCGCCGAGCCAGGAACGAAGCCCGCCAATGACCCTTCGAAGGCTGCCGGCGGGCGTTCCGCCGGTGTTGCTGACCGCGCTGCTCGTGCACGTGGCCGCCAACGGATTCGACCACGCGCCCGGGCTCGCAGGGGCCCCGGCGCTGGCGGGGCTGTTGACCGCGTCACTGGCGCTGGCCGCCGTGACCGCGTTCCTGAGCGCGAGCTTGCGGAGTGGCCGGTACTCTATCGCGACGAACGGCTCGGATGCCGCGAGCCTTGGCGCGCTCGCCGCGGGCGGTTTCGGCCTCTATCTGGCGCTCGAACTGCTCGAAGGTCACGGTTTCTCGTTCGGTCTGCCCGCGCTGCTGGCCATTCTGCCGGCCGCGCTTCTGGTATTTCGGGCCTCACGGGCCGCCGGCACGCTCTTGCGGGCCGCGGGCGCCGCCTTCGCGGCGTACGCGCGGGCCGCCCACGGCGGTCCGATCCATGGGTGGGCGATGGCGCCCGGAAGGCGTCCGGACGGCTCGTGCCTCCTCGCCGGCGGCCGGCATCCGGGCCGCGCCCCGCCGCTCCCGATCTAGCGCCGTCTCGACGGGGCCGGTCCCCGCTACTCCGGCGCGCCGCCGTTCGCGGCCGCCGCACGCGCTTCGAGGAGCTTTTATGAGACCCGCCATCGCGGCATGGACTGCCGCTTCATTTCTGTGCATCGTCGCCGCGCCGGCCCTGGCCGACGTCAGCGGCTTCGTCCGGGGAACCGTCACGGTTTCCGGAAAGCCGGCAGTCGGGGCCACCGTCACCCTTCGGGGCGAAGAAAATACCTTTTCGGGCCGAACCGATGCCGCCGGCGCGTTCACGTTTGCCCGCGTCCCCTTCGGCCGGTATACCGTCACCGTGCACCAGGACGGGGTGCCGGATTTCAGCCAGGCGATCGACGTCGAGACCGACTCGGTCGTCAGCTTGCCAATCGAGCTAACGCCGAAGGTGATCGGCAGCATCCAGTCGGTCTCGGCGCGCGGCGCCGGCGGCCAACCCGTCTCGGTCAACTCGGTGGGCCGCGAGCAGTTAGCGGCGCTTCCGGAAAACCAGAGCCTCGACAACGTGATCGAGACCCTGCCCGGCATCGTGCGTTTCTCCTATAACGAACCGGTCGCTCACGGCTTTCACGGTTTGACCTACGAACTCGACGGCGTGCCCCTGCCGCTGGCGACGACGGCGAATTTCAGCGAGATCATCGATCCGCGAACGATCGACTCGCTCGAGGTCTTTACGGGAGCGTTCCCCGCGGAATTCGGCGGGGCGCGCCAAGGCGCGGTCGTCAACATCATCAGCCACCGAACAAGCGACCTCACGGCACCCGAGGCAGGCTCGTTCACCGTCGGCTCGGGCTCGTACGGCGACCTGCAAAGCACGCTGACCGAGAATGCGCGGTTCGGCGGCACGCAGCTCTTCTTCAACGCCGACCAATCGCGCACGGACCGCGGCGTCGATTCGCCGACCTTCGTGCCCGTCCACGATGACTCGAACACGGGCGACGAGTTCCTGCGCACGATCACCAACGTGGGCAAGCACGATACCTTGACCTTCGACGCGTCCAACAGCACGTCACTCTTCCAGATTCCGATCAACGACACGCCGAACATCAACGATCCGATCGTGGCGGTGCCCGGCACCGACGACGTGCAGCGCGAGTACAGCAGCTTCTTCAACCTCGTCTACACGCTCAACGCGGCCGACGGGCAGTCCTACACGCAGATCACGCCCTGGTACAAATACGATCGCATCGTCTATGCGGGCGACATCCCGGCGAATCTGGCCGCCGGCAATCCGGGGCTGCAGCAGGATCGCAAATCGTTCTTCGAAGGTCTGCGGCTAACGCACTTTCACATCTTCGGGAACAACGCGGTCAAGTTGGGGCTCGACGACTCGATCGAGAATTTCTCGGGATTTCAGAATATCGTCTTCAACGAGGACGCCAGCGGCAACCCGATCCCGGTGCAGAGCTTCGCGAGCGCGCAGGCGCAGCGCGGCTCGCAAGTCGGAGCATATATAGAAGATAAGTGGACGCCGACCCGATACGTTTCCGTCCAGGGCGGTCTGCGCTACGACCACTCGACCGGCTACGTCGGGGGCGCGCAAGTCAGCCCGCGGCTGGAGGTCGACGACCAGATCGATCCATCCGACATCCTGCACGCCTACTGGGGACGCTTGTACGCGGCGCCGTTTCTCGAGGACGTACGCGCGGCCGCGGTTGCCCTCGGCTGCGCCGGCTCGGCCACGACCTGCGCGCTCCCGCCCTACGATCTCAAGCCCGAGCGCGACCAGTACTACGAATTCGGGCTGGCGCACGCGCTGACGCCCGACGCTCGCGCGACGCTCAACTTCTGGAAACGCAACGTCGTCAACGTCCTGGACACCACGCAACTCGCCAACACGCCGATCTTCGCCGTCTACAACAGCACGATCGGCATCGCTGAGGGCGTCGAAGGCCGCGTCGACGCCCACTGGCGCGACGGCGATTCGATCTTCTTCTCGGCATCGCTCTCGAATTCCAACGCGAGCGCCGGCGTCTCGGGCGGTACGTTTCTGATCTGCCCGACGCTCGATCCCACGTGTCTCTCGGCCAACGGCGTCGAGTCGCTGACGCTCGAACCTGAGGACCACGACCAAACCTTCGCTTCCGAATTCGGGTTCACCAAGCGCCTGGGCACGGACCGCACCTACTTCGCGACGATCGAGCCGCAGTACGGCACCGGGTATCCGGTCGCGTTTCTCGACGGCAGCCAGGGCCGCTTGCCGCCTCACCTCACCCTCGACGCCGCCTTCGGACGCGATCCGAGCCGCGGCGAGCACCGCCACCTCGGCTTCGACGCGACCTTCACGAACTTCACCGATACGAAGTATCTGCTAAAGATCCAGAACGGGTTCAACACGACCCAGTGGGGACCGGGCTTCCGGGCCGACTTCCGGGTCACCGCACCGTTCTGACAACCGCTAGACGAGGAGGGACAATGCCCCCGCGCGGAAGCGTCGGGGGCGTTGTCTTACAGACGAGAGGGTGCGCAGATGAAGCTCATTCCTCGGTGCTCGCGCCGTGGGAGCGGGCGGTCAGATAAAGCGAGAGCGCAACCAGCGCGATCCCGACGGCGAGGTACAGGAGGTCGAGCGCCGTCTGGATCTCCGACTGCAGCGCGAACTCGAAGTAACGCACGATCAAGATCAGGAAGACGACCTTCGCCAGCCGATCCTTGAGGTCGTCGAGGCTATTGATCAGCAGCAGCCGCGACGCGAACGAATCGCGTTCGACCACTGCGAGCCGGCCGATGAAAAGCTCGTAGAGGCCCAGCGCGAAAATGATCATGATCGTCGCGAAGAGGTAGCTGTCGATGATCGCGGCGGCGTGCGCCACGATCTTCGCGCGCAGCAGGTCCCGCGGCGCCAGTTCGAGGCCGGCGTAATGCGAGACGTCGCCGACCAGGAACACGACGTCGGCCGTCGCGAGATAGAACAGCACGAGCGACACGACCAGACTCGCGACCACCGCCACGACGATCACGAGGCGGCTGTTCCAGATCAGTCCCTCGAAGAGACGCTCGACCGGCTTCATACCGAGCGCCCCTTCGCGACCCGGCGTTCGCTTGGCCTTTGCGGGATGGCGGTTGCTAGGCCTTTGCGGGGGCCGGCTTCTCGGGCAGGCGGTAGTCCTTGAGGCGCTCGCGCAGGTGACGCTTGGAAATCTTACCGGTCGCCGTGTGCGGCAGCTCGTCCGTGAAGATCACGTCGTCGGGCATCCACCACTTGACGATCTTCCCGTCCAGGTAGGCGAGCACGTCGTCCCGTTCCAGCGTGGCGCCGGGGGCCCGGATCACGACCAGAATCGGGCGCTCGGACCAGACTGGGTGGGGCACGCCGACGGCCGCGGCTTCGGCGATGCCGGGGTGTCCGACCGCGACGTTCTCGAGATCGATCGAGCTGATCCACTCGCCGCCCGATTTGATCACGTCCTTGACCCGGTCGCGAATCGTCAAATAACCGTCGGAGTCGAGCGAGGCGATGTCGCCCGTGTGGAACCATCCGTCTTCGGTGATCGCCCGCCGGGTGGCCGCTTCGTCGCCGTAATAGCCGCTCGCGACCCAATGGCCGCGCACGAGCAGCTCGCCCTGCGAGGTGCCATCGTCGGGCAGGGTCGCCCCGTTCTCGTCGATGATCCGCAGCTCTACGCCGTAGTTGACCCGCCCGGCGATCGACTTGTAATCGAAGCGCTGCTCGGGCGTGTCGTGTTTGGGTTTGATCGCGCCCGTCGTGCAGACCGGCGACGTTTCCGTCATGCCCCAGCCCTGCAGCACTTCGACGCCGAAGTCGTTCTCGAACGACTCGATCAGCGAGCGGGGCGCGGCCGATCCGCCGATCCCGAGCGCACGAAGCGTCGAAAATTTCAAGTTATTGGATTTCATGTATGCGAGCAGCCACAGCCAAACGGTCGGAACGCCCGCGGTGAAGTCGACGCCCTCGGCTTCGAAGAGCTCGTAGAGGCTCGCGGGATCGAGCTTCGCGCCCGGAAAGACCAGCTTCGCGCCCACCATCGGGGCCACGTAGGGCAACCCCCAGGCATTGACGTGGAACATCGGAACCACGGGCAAAATCGAACGCAACGCGCCTTCGCGCGAGCGATGCGAGGCGGCGCCCGACATCGCGTGCAGCACGGTCGAACGATGGCTGTAGAGCGCGCCTTTGGGATTGCCCGTCGTCCCGGACGTATAGCAGAGCCCCGCCGCGGTGCGCTCGTCAAAGACCGGCCACTCGATCGAGCCGGGCTCGCCGGCGATCAGCGCTTCATAGGAGCGCGCGTTCGGCAACGAGGTGGCCGGCATGTCGGCTTGCCCGCAGAGGACGACGTAGTTCTCGACCGACGGAAATTTGGCCGCCAACGGCTCGAGGAGCTTGACCAAGTCGGCGTCGATGAAGATCGCCCGGTCGCCGGCATGATTGACGATGTAGTCGATCTGGTCCGCGAAGAGGCGCGGATTGATCGTGTGAACGATCGCGCCGATGCCGGAGATCGCATAGTAGAGCTCGAGATGACGCTGCGAATTCCAGGCCACGGTCGCGACCCGGTCGCCGGGCCGGATGCCCAAGCGGCGCAGCGCGTGCGCGAGTTGAGCCGCGCGGACCGCCACCTCGCCGTAGGTCGAGCGGTCGAGACCGCCGTCGGTCCGCCGCGACACGACTTCCACGTCGCCGTGCCAACGCGCGGCGTGGTCGAGGATCGAGGAGATCATCAGCGGGATCTCCATCATGAGCCCGCGGACGGGGGAGGCGGTGTGGTGCGAGGGTTCGGGAGTAAATTCCAAGCGTGATCCGTTTCGAAGGGCAAGATTTGTCTTCATCAGAACTTTCGACGGAATGGCTTGAGTCCTGTTCGGGGGCGCCGCCCCTGGTTCGGAAGAAAGAGGTTCGGATGGATCTGACGTTTAGCCCCGAGGAAATCGCCTTCGGCGAAGAGGTCCGCGCCTTCATCAAGGCCGAGCTGCCCGCCGACGTCCGCGCCAAGATGCAAGCGGGCATCGAGCTGACCAAGGACGACTACGTCAACTGGCAGCACAAGCTCAATTCCCGCGGCTGGCTCGCCCCCGGTTGGCCGGTGAAGTACGGCGGCACGGGCTGGGACGTGGTCAAGCGCCACATCTACGAGCAGGAAATGGCTTTGGGCTGGACGCCACGGCAGATGCCGTTCGGCGTGGCCATGGTGGCCCCGGTCATCATCGAGTTCGGCAACGACGCGCAGCGCGAATACTTCCTGCCCCGGATCCTCAGCAGCGAGGACTGGTGGTGCCAGGGCTACTCCGAGCCGGGCGCCGGCTCCGACCTCGCGTCGCTCTCGACCAAAGCGGAGCGCGACGGCGACCACTACGTCGTCAACGGTCAGAAGACGTGGATCACGCTCGCGCAATTCGCGGACTGGATCTTCTGCCTCGTGCGGACCGACCCGGCGGCCCGCAAGCAAAGCGGCATCTCGTTTCTGCTGATCGACATGAAGACGCCGGGCGTGACCGTCCGTCCGATCGTGACGATCGACGGCGGCCGCGAAGTCAACGAAGTCTACTTCGAGAACGTACGCGTGCCGGTCGCGAATCTGGTCGGCCGCGAAGGCGAGGGCTGGACCTACGCCAAGTTCTTGCTCGAACACGAGCGCAACGGCACCGCCGGCGTCGCGGGTTCGAGCCAGCTCCTGGAACGCCTCAATGCGATCGCGAACTCGCAGCGCGTCGACGGGGGCACTTTGCTCGACGACGACCATTTCGCCGAGCGCATCGCCAACGTTGAGATCGAATTGACCGCGCTTTCGTACACGCAGCTGCGCTCGCTCGCGGCCGAACAGTCGGGCAAGAGCCCCGGCCCCGAATCGTCCTTCATTAAGATCAAGGGCACCGAGATCCAACAGTCCTTGACCGAGCTGATGATGGATGCGTCGGGCTACGAAGCCTTCGATCCGGCGGTGCATAGCGCGGCCTGGTATTACAACTATCGTAAGACGTCGATCTACGCCGGGTCCAACGAGATCCAGCGCAACATCATCGCCAAACGGCTGCTCGGACTCTAGGGGGCGCGTCATGGATTTCGCACTGACCTCGGAACAAGGCCTGATCAAGGATAGCGCCCTGCGCTTCGTCGCCGACGAATACGGCTTCGACAAGCGCGTCGCGCTCAGCCAAACCGATGACGGTTTCAGCCGCGAGCACTGGCGCCGCTTCGCCGACCTGGGCTGGCTCGGCATGCCGCTGCCCGAAGACCGCGGCGGCTTCGGCGGAACGCCCGTCGAGACGATGATCCTGATGGAAGCTTTCGGCACGGGCCTCGTTTTGGAGCCGTTCGTTCCGACGGTCGTGCTGGGCGGCACGGCGCTCGCGTACGGCGGTAACGGCAGCGCGCACGATGCGCTACTCGGCGAGGCGATCGAAGGAAATAAGCTGCTGACGCTCGCCTACGCCGAGCCCACCGGGCGCTACGATCCGGCATCGGTCCGCACCCGCGCGCGCCGCGACGGCACGGACTTCGTGATCGACGGTAACAAGCGCGCGGTGCCGTTCGGCGCGGCGGCCGATACCTACGTCGTCTCCGTGCGCACGTCGGGTGAAGCCGACGATGCGAGCGGCATCACCTTGCTGCTCGTCGACCGCGACGCGCCGGGCGTTCGCCGCCGCGACTATCGCGCCGTCGACGGCTCGCGCGCTTCGGACGTGACCTTCGAGGGCGTTCGCGTCGGCGCGGACGCGGTACTGGGTGAAGTCGATAACGGCCTGCCGTTGCTCGAGCGCACGATCGACGCCGGCATCGGCGCGATCTGCGCGGAAGCCGTCGGCATCATGTCGGTCATGCATCGCGTCACGGTCGAGTTCATCAAGCAGCGCAAGCAGTTCGGCGTGCCGATCGGCAGTTTCCAAGTGCTGCAGCACCGCGCCGTCGACATGCTGATCGCCCTCGAACAAGCGCGTTCGATGGAAATCTACGCCGCGATGTCGCTGACCGCCGAAGCCGGCGACTCCGAACGCAAACGCGCGCTGTCCGCCGCGAAGGTCCAGATCGCCCGCTCCGGCCGCTACGTCGGCCAGTCGGCGATCCAGCTGCACGGCGGCATCGGCATGACCGAAGAGTATCTGATCGGCCACTACTTCAAGCGGATGTCCGTGCTCGAACTCGCCTTCGGCGACGCCGACTTCCACGTCCGCCGCTACGTCGCCCTCGGCCGCACGGCATCGGCCGCCGCCAGCGCCGACCGCCGCCCAGCGGGGGTTGCGGGCTAACCCACCCGGAAGGCTCCGGTTTTCCGTCGGCCAGACCGTCAAGCCTCATCCGATCGGCGCCCGATCGTTGCGCAGGTACCGGCCGTCAAAGCCCTAGGAAGTCTGGCCCATTAACGTCAGGACGCCGTACCACAGTCCGAGGCTGACGCAGACGATTGAGATCGTGATGGCGACGACGTTGCCGAAGAGCGAGTTGACGCGGTCGCCGAGGATCTTCTTATCGTTGGAAAGCACGAGCAGGAAGCCCAGGACGATCGGCAAGACGAGTGCGTTGAAGGCCTCGACGTAGAGCGTGATTTTGACCAGCGGCAAGTTCGGAATCAGGACGATCCCGGCGGCCAGCGCCACGATGAAGGCGTAGAGGCCGTAGAAGCGCTTCGCTTCCATGCACTTGAAATTGAGCGAGCAGCGCCAGCCGAAGGCCTCGCCGAAGGCCCACGCGGTCGCGAGCGACACGACGAAGGCGCCGAGCATCGACGCGCCCACGAGGCCGGCGGCGAAGATGATGCCCGCGAATCGGCCGGTCAACGGAATCAGCGCGAGCGCGGCGTGGGCGGCGTCGGTCACCGAGATGTGGCGGACGTAGAGCGTCGCTGCCGTCGTGACGACGACGGCGATCATGATGACCTGCGTCGCGACCGCGCCGAGCGCGGTGTCGATGCGCGCGAACTTGAGATCGGGCAGCTTCAAGCCTTTGTCGACCGTGGCGCTCTGCTGGTAGAAGATCATCCAGGGCATGATCACGGCCCCGATGTTGCTGGCGATCAGCAGCAGGTAGTTGCGGTCGCCCAGCGGCTGGGACCCGAAGATGCCGTCGCGGACGATGGACATCGCGGACGGGTGGGCGGCGAACGCGGCCGGGATGAAGAGCAGTTCGAGGAGGCACAGCCCGAGCGCCATGATTTCAGCGCGCTTGTAGGCGCCGGCCAGCGAAACCGCGATGAGCACGATCGCGGCCGCGACGATCATCAGCGCTGGATTGACGCCGAAGATCAGCGAGGCGCCCGCGATGCCGATGAACTCAGTCACCAGCGCGGCCAGATTGGTCAGCAGCATCGTCCCGAGCGATACCCAGCACCAAGTTAGGCCGTAATTCTCGCGGATCAGTTGGGCATGCCCTTTACCGGTCGCGGTGCCCAGCCGCACCGTCATCTCCTGAACCACGTACAGCGGGACGATCAGCAACAGCTGTAGCAGCACGAGCTTCATTCCGTATTGCGCGCCGGAACTGGCGGCCGTCGTGATGCTGCCCGCCTCGGTGTCGGCGAAGGCGACGATCAGGCCGGGGCCGGCGACGGCGAGCAAGCGCAGGAAGAAACCACGGCGCGGCGCGGCCGGTGGGTTCGCGCGAACGATACTAGGGTTCGAAGCTGGTACTGCGGCCACGCGATCTCCGTCGATTAGGGGTGCCTTGGCTCTCACTTAGTTACGCCTAATCTACTTCCTTCGTTTCGCCTGCGCGCCAATTCGCAGAGCCCGGCCTCGCGCGAAGCGCCACGTCGCCCAAGCGCGGCGGCCCGACCCCGGGCCCGGACCGCCAGCGTCGTTGCTCCCCAGCGGCTGGGCCCGGGCGCGGGAGTTCACAGGATAGGAAACAATAGACTCCGCGATGGGTGTGCCCCGAACCCCGCTCGAGCCGCCAAGTCCCGAGCAAGCGGCCTTCCTGGAACGGGCCATGACACAGTACGGCAAGGCGACGTACAACTTCGCCTTTCGGCTGACCGGGAACGAAGCGGATGCCCGGGATCTTACCCAGGACGCCTTCATCCGGGTCTACCGGGCCTGGCGCTCCTTCCAGCCGGGGACGTCGTTCCTCTCCTGGATCTACCGAATCGTTACGAACTTGTATCGAGACGAACTTCGGCGACGAAAAGGGCGTTATCAAGAGGAGATACCCGAAGACAACGCTCCCCAGGAATTCGGCGGGGAACGGCCGCTGGCCGTAACCCCCATCGACGACTACGTGGACCGTCAACTCGGCGAACCGCTCTCGCGTGCCTTAGCCCAGCTTTCGCCGGAGCAACGCCAAGTCATTATCCTCGCGGATATCGAAGAATACAGCTATCAAGAGATTTCGGAGATCATGGGCTGCTCGATCGGGACGGTACGTTCGCGACTCCACCGGGCGAGAGCCCTTCTCAGACGACTCGTCGAGCGAGCACAACAGCAACAACGATGAACCAGCACCTCAATGCCGACCTGCTCGTGGACTTCGTCCGCGGCGAACTCGCTCCCCAGGACGATGCGCTCGCGCACGCCCACCTTCAAACCTGCCCGATCTGCCGCGGCGAATACGAGCTCGAGGTCTCGCTGACCGAGGCGCTCCGGGCGGCCGCGCGGGCGGAAGAGCTCGAGATGCCCTCGACGATCAAGGCCGAAATCTGGCAGCAGATCCGGGCGGCGCAGCCTGGGCCGCTGGCGCGGCTTGCGGCGTTTTGGCGCCCGGCACTCGCGCTGCCGGCGCTGGCCGTGCTGCTCGTGGCAGGCTGGTTCGCCTCGCCCTACGCGCCGCACGGAAGCGTGGCGCCGACGATCGACGCGTCGTACTACCTCGAAGCGCACGCAGCCCAGACTTCGCAGACTCCGCTCTCCGAGCACTCGGGAAGCCAGGCGATCGAGACGTCGATGGCCGATGGATCGCGTGCGCCGGCCCTCGTCCGGCAGATCGACGCGAACAACACGGCAACCGTCGCCTTTGATGCGGTTCCGTAGCGACCCGGCCGCGCGCTTCGCGCTGCTCGGGTTGCTCGGCTTACTAAGCCCCACGCCCGCGCTCGCCGCTCCCACCGACGACCGTGCGCCGGCGATCGCGCCCGTCCAGCTGCTGCGCGACAGCATCGAGGCGCCGACGACGATCTCATACGTGGGCCAGTTCGAGACAGTCCGCTTCAGCGCCAATCACGCGACCGCGACGATCGTTAAAGTGGAACATCGGGCCCCGGCGCTCACCCGCCGCTGGTACGTGGCGCCCGAGGCGTTCTACGGTGACTACACGATCGCGCGCGGCGGCTCGACCTACGAATTCGATACCAAGAGCAGCCAAGTCGTCGTGTCCCACAATCCGGCCCTCGACAATCAACTCTCCGCCGCCGGCAATTTCGATCGCGTCTTGCAGAACTACCGCGTGCTCTACGACGGCACGGGTTCGACCGTGGCCGATCGCTCGACGTTCTCGGTCGTGTTGATCAACAAATTCACGGGCGAGCGCGCGGTTCGCGTTTGGATCGATCGCGAGACCAAACTCGTGCTAAAAAAAGAAGAGTATCACGCGAACGGATCGATCGCGTCGCAGACGCGCTTCGAGGATATCCGCTACACCTCGTCGCTGCCCGACGCCCTCTTCTCAACCGACGTTCCGGCCGGCTATGCCCGCGTCGCGGGTCAGAACGTCGCGCTACCCTCGTCCGACGTCGAGCGCGTGATTCGGGACGCCGGCTTTTCACCGATCGAGCCGAAAAATCTACCCCAGGGCTTCTCCGTAGCCGGCGGCGACGTCGCGAACGTCAACGGCGTGCGCACGTTGCATCTGCTCTATAGCGACGGGTTGCGTTCGATCTCGCTCTTCGAGAACGCGACCGGAGCGGCTGCCGATTTCGGATCGCTGCGCCCGAAAACGATTTCGTTCGAGGGCCACGATGCGCAATACGTGGAGGATGGCCCGACGACGCTCCTCACGTGGAAAGAACACCATCTCAACTTCGCCTTGGTCGGCGACCTCATGCGCAACGAATTAGTCGAGATCGCCAAGAGCGTGGTCGAGTAGCGACGAAACCCGAACCGGCTAGCCTTTGAGGCCCATCTTCGGATCGGGCTTCTTGCCGGCCAGCGCGCTACCGATCGCGGACGAGAGATCCGGTGCGGGAATCTCACCGGAACGCATCGCGAGGATTTTGCCGTCGGCGCCGATCAGGACGACCTGCGGAAACCCGTCTTGGAGATACGCGTGGGCGACCTTCAGATCGGGATCGAACGCGATCGGGTACGAAACGTTGAACTTCTGCATGAAGTTGACGACGTCGGCCTGCGACTCCGGCTGAGGCGTGCCCGGGTTTTCGCCGGGCGGACCGCTCATGTCGTACTCGCTGCCGCTGACGGCGACGAAGTTTACTTTACCCTTGTACTTCCCGTAGAGATCGTTGAGCACCACCGTCTCGCGCTGACAGTGCGGGCACCAGGTCGCGAAGACTTCCAGCAACGTGGGTTTTCCGCCGGGTTTCGTGAGATCGAAGGGACCGGCGGTCGTGGCCGCGCTGAACGTCGGCGCTTGTTGCCCGACGCTGAGTTGCGCCGTCGTGGGCGCGGTGGTGGCGGATTGGGGAACGCGCGAACTCAGCGACACCGCGACGATCACGACCACGGCCAGAATGCCGAGCGACGCAAACAGCACGATGCGGCGCCGCTTGGCCGAGGCTTCGAGGGCGGCACGGGAGGGCGCGGCTGACTTGCGGGGTTCGGCACGATTCATGAGGGCAAAGATTCGCGCCGCACGTCAAAATTACCGCCTTCGCCCTTCGACAGGCTCAGGGTGACATGACCCTTCGGTACGCTCCCTTCGGCACGCTCCCTTCGACACGCTCCCTTCGACACGCTCAGGGTGACAGCGGTATACCCGTCGCTAGGCCGGGGCGGTCGGCGACCAGAGGCGCGTATCTACGGCGAAGGCTCCCGGCGCGCGCAGCGCCACGAATGCGGAAACCGCGGCCAGGACGACGTCGAGCGCGACGTGGCCCCACGACGGCGGCGTCGCCACGCCCGAGCCGAAACACCCGCAGTCGGCGTGGATGTGCCGCACGACGAGCGAGCCGACGGCCAAGGCGAACACGGCGAACTGAACCGCGGCCACCCACGCCGCCGTTCGCGTGAACAGGCCGGCGGTCAGGTAAGCGCCCAGCAAAATCTCAACATAGGGTAAACCGACCGCGAACGGCGCCACCAGCCGGTGCGGCAAGATTTGGTAACCGGCGATCGAGATCGCCGTTACGGTCGGACCGTCATGGGCTTTGAGCACGCCCGCCACCAGCAACACGAGGCCGAGGACGACGCGCAGTGCGAGGATCAGGAATGCCATGCGTCGATCGCGTCGGCGATCGCTCGTTGGCGGGCCGGGATCGCGTAGCCGTCGGCCGCTTCGCTCGAGCGCTCGGGAGCGTCGTGAACGCGCACGGTGTCGGCGACGGCCGACGCCAGCGTTTCGACGTCGTAGCCGCCTTCCAGGCAATAGACGACGCGGCTGCGCGCATACTGGGTTGCGACCTCGCGGATCAGCGCGGCCAGTTCGCGCGCCGCGTACGAAGCATCGACGCCCAAGTCGCCGACCGGATCGCCGGCCGCGAAGTCGTACCCCGCGCTCACGACGATCAGATCGGGCCGCACCTGCGCGGCCACGGCCGGCAAGATGCGCTGCCAGGTGGCCACAAATGCTTCGGTACCATACGAATGCGGCGGCAAGGGAACGTTGACGATCGCGCCGCCGGGATCGAAGCGCTGCTCGCTCGCGCCGCCGGTCCCGGGATAGGCCGGAAACGCATGCGTCGACACGAACGAAACGCCGTCGCCCGACGCCGCTTGCGTCCCGTTACCGTGATGGTAATCGAAGTCAACGACCAGTGCGCGGCCGCCCGTCACGTCGACGAACCGGCGCGCGGCGATGGCGGCGTTACCGAAGACGCAAAAGCCCATGCCCTTGGCCGGTTCGGCGTGATGGCCGGGCGGACGCACGAGCGCGAAGACCGCCGCCTCACGTTCGACCGCCAACTCCATCGCCCGCAACGCCCCACCGGCGGCGCGCCGTGCGACGGCCAAGGACGAGGCATCGATCACCGTGTCGCCGGTCGAAAGGTAGCCCGCGCCGGCGCCCACCGTGGCCACATCGCGTTTCACGCGCTCCAGGTAGGCGTGCGGGTGGACCCGTTCGAGTTCCGCGTCGGTCGCATCGCGCGCCTCGACGCGGCTGCCGAATAGCGCCGACGCTTCCAGGCGCGCCGCGACGTGCGCGACCCGATCCGGCGACTCGGGATGGCCGACGTTGCGCAGATGCTCGGTGTAGAGGTCGTCGTAGACGACGATCATCCGGGCGGCGCCATCGCTAGTGGCTCGGCGACGGCTTGGGCGACGCCTTGGCCGTGGGTTTCGTCGCGGTCTTCGCGGACGGATTGAGGCTCGCGATGGCCTGATCGATCTGGTGCGCCAGCGGTGAGCCGGGCTTCACGAACGCCTTGAAGCGTGAATAGGCTTCCCGCGCGGTGGTCTTGTCGCCGGTCTCGGCCGAACACTTCGCGTACACGAACAAGAGTTGCGGATTGGCCTTCATGAACGGCTGCGCGTTGCGATCGATCGCGCCGAAGACTTCACCGCATTCCTTGTAGTTCTTGAGCTCGAGGTCGGCCGTCCCGAGGCCCGCGAGCGCTTGCGGCGTCCGGGCAAGTTCGAAGGAATGGCGATAGGAATCGTGAGCCAGTTGGAACTGGCCGTTTTGAGCTTGCACGGAGCCAAGCGCCGACCAGGCGACGGGTTCGCCCGGAATGACCTCGGTCAAACGCTTGAAGTACCCCAGCGCGTCGGCACGCTTGTTTTGCGAGAGCGCGAGTTCGCCCAAGCGCTGGAGCGCATCGGGATTGTCACGATTCGGGCCCAGCGCGGTCTTCCACTCGGTTTCGGCCGCGCCTTGGTCTTTGCCGAGCGACACGTCGTAATCGCCATAGGCGATGTGCACGCCCGCGACGTTCGGAAAGGTCGTCTCCGCACGTTTGAGCGCCGCGACAGCCTGGTCGTTCATCTTCTCGTCCCGATAGAGCTGATATTCTTGGATGATCACCGCGGCCTTGGATTCGTCGTTCGGCTCGAGGGCGTAGAGCGTTTCGTACGTCGGAATCGCATCCTTGACGTCGTGGTTGGCGGCTTCGAGGCTCGCCTTACCCAAGAGCGCGTCGGTATACTTCGGGTCGATCACGAGAGCTTGATCGAACAGTTGCGCCGCGAGCGGAAGCGACTTCTGCGACACGTAGGCGCGGGCTTGCAGCACGACCGGCAGCGGGTCCTTGGGATCGAGCTTGGCCGCCGCTTGAAACTGCGTGCGCGCCTCATCGAATTTGCCCTCTTGGCCCAGCACCAGACCGTAATTTTCGAACGCGCGCTTATCGGTGGGATTGAAGGTCGTGGCGCGTTTGGCAACCCGCTCGGCATCGGTTGCCCGGTTGGTTTGGAGGTAAAGATTTGTGAGAGTCAGGAGCACTTGGGCGTTGGTCGGCTCGAGATTCGAGGCTTGCTCGAAATCGTCGGTTGCCTCTTTAACGTGGCCGAGCGCCTCGTTGGAAATTCCGTCGAGGTAATACGACTGGGCCGTCTTGACGCCAAGTGCGAGGAGGCGTTGCGTCAAGCTCAGTGCCTGGTCCGGCTTGTTGGCTTGCAGATAGTAACCCGCCAGCTGCTGAAGCGAGTCCTTGTCGTTCGGGTCGGCCTTGATCTTCGCTTCGAGGCGTGGAATGGCGACGTCGGGCGATTCGGGCGTCGCGGTCGGAAGCGGAGCGGGCGAGCCTGACGGGGAGGGAGAAGGCGCTGGGGCATCCTTCTTGGCATCCACGCCCTGCGTGGCGGCAACGGTGACGCTGAGTGCGAGCGCGGCGGCCACGACGAGACGGGTTACAATCTTCAAAACTCTTGTCTTTCGGTTATGCGTGAACGGCAGCGTTCGCGCGGATTTGCTTGGTCAGCTCGGGCACGATCGCGAACAGATCGCCGACGACCAGCAGGTCAGCGAACTCGCCGATCGGGACGGTGCCGTCCTTATTTATCGCAACGATCGTGGCTGCCGTTCGCATTCCAACCTTATGCTGGATCGCTCCGGAAATTCCGACCGCGATGTAAAGATTCGGCGAGATCGTCTTGCCGGTCTGTCCGACTTGGTGCCCGTGGCCGATCCAACCGGCGTCCACGGCCGCGCGCGACGCGCCGACCGAGCCGCCGAGCGAATCCGCCAGATCCTTGAGAATCGTCTTGAACGGCTCCGGGCCGCCGACGCCGCGGCCGCCCGAGACGACGGTCGAAGCTTCCTCGACGCCGAGCTCGCCCGCGGCTTCCACGACCTCTTCCTCGACCTTGATCCGGTACGTCTTGCCCGCGGGCTTCTCTAGCTGGACGACGGTGCCGGCCCCAGCGCCTTGCACAGCCTTGAACGAGTTCGGGCGAACCGCCGCGATGCCGTACTCGCCCTTGAAGGCGCAGCTGGTCAGCACGGTGCCGCCGAGTTTCGGCGAGATGGAGATGACGCGGCCGCCGTCCACTTTGACGTCGGTCACGTCGGCGGTCTGACCGGCTCCGAGGCGCGCGGCCAGGCGGCTGCCCAGATCGCGACCGATCGGCGTGAAGGGTACGAGTACGAGCGCCGGTCCGAGCGCCTTTGCCGCAGCTTCGAGGTAGTCGACCGACGGATCGATCAGATAACCGTCGACGTCGGGATCTTCCGAGACGTGGATCGTGTCCGCGGGGTAGGCTTTAAGCTGCTCGGCCGCGCCGCCGGCGTTCTTGCCGAGCACCACGGCATGCACGCTCCCGCCGAGCGCGGTCGCCAACTCCTTGGCTTTGGTGAGGATCTCGAACGAGACGCGCCGCGGCTGGCCTTGGACGTGTTCGATAAAAACGATGACGTCTTTCACTAGACGAGCTTTCTTTCACGGAGAAATTCGATGATTTTGGCCGCGCCGGCGACCGCATCGGCGGCCTCGAATATTTCACCCTTGCCGCGCGGCGCCGGCGTGGTGATCTCGGTGAGTTCGGTGCGCGCGCCTTCGCTGCCGACGGGCTTGTCGACCCCGGCGTCGGCCAGCGTCTGCACCGCGATCGTCTTTTTCTTGGCGCCCATGATGCCTTTGAGCGACGGATAGCGCGGTTCGTTGATCGACTTCGTGACGCTGACCAGGGCGGGCAGCTCCGTCGTGACGCGCGCGTATCCGTTGTCGGTTTCGCGCTCGGCCCGCACGGTCGTGCCGTCGACCTCGATCTTGCGAACGTAGGTGACGCCCGGCACGCCCAAATATTCCGCAAGCGCACCGGGAATCTCGCCCGTGCTCGCGTCGGTCGATTGAGAGCCCGTGACGACCAGATCGAAGCCGGCCTTCTCGATGGTCTTGGCCAGCGCGTACGCGGTGCCCCAGACGTCGGATCCTTCGGCTTGGGGGTCGGAGATCATGATCGCGTCGTCAGCGCCCATCGCGAGCGCCTTGCGCACGACTTCCTTGCCGGTCTCCGCCGCCAGCGTGACGACCGTAACGGTGCTCCCGGCCGCTTTCTCCTTCAGTTGAAGGGCCGCCTCGATCGCATACTCGTCGAACGGGTTCAAGACGGTCTCCACGCCCGTGCGGACGAGACGTTTGGTCCCGGGATCGATGCGCTTATCGGCGCTGGTGTCCGGGACGAGTTTAACGGTTACGACGATCTTCAATCGCTGATGAGCCTCCGGAGTCGAGTGCGCGGTGCCCGAGCAACGGGCGAACCCGATGCGATTGCGGCATCGGCGCTTCCGTCCCTGCTCGCCAAAGGTCGCAGCCGGAGCGGAAGAGGCGAGCTTACTGACATTTCTGTAATTTTTGTTTGTGATCCGGGCCACATGTGACCAGCAGCCGAGCGCTCGCGTCAAGACGGCAAAAACCGCGTCGATATTCCAAGAACCCGTCGCGGATAAGCGGGCGCTTTGTTCGCGCATGCCTTCACACGACGGTTCGCCAGTCTACCGATGGAGAGCGCCCATGGCTACGTCTTCTCTTCCCTGCTCGCCCGCTAGACTGCCTCGCCCGATCGCCAGAGAGCGCGGCTTGGATTTCGTCTTCGACGACTCCGGCTCGGAGCTGGCGGAGTATGCCCTCGTCATGACGGCGTTCACGCTGATCGCGCTGGTCGCGGTCAACGTGCTCGGCAAGACGGGCAACGCGCAGGTGGAAAGCGACGAAACCAATTACACCAATGCCTTCGTCGCTGGTTATTAGATTCGATTTGCGAGCGAGGGCGACCGACACGACGACCAGCGGCACGGTCGTGGCGTCGCCGCTGCCGACGACCGTTACGACGAGCGCGGTCATTCCGTCGACGACGACCGCGGCCTGCGCGTCGACGACTTACACGGCCTCGACGGCTCCATATTGATCGCGCACCTGCTCCTGGGAGCGCTGCTCTTCGGGACCCTCGTTTGCCTCTCGATCGCCGCGTGCGAGCGAGTCGCGCCGCTGGGCGAGCGCGCCGGAACCGTTGCTTCGGAAGGGTTGCGCGTGTTTCTCAGCGCCGCCGCGGCAATCATCGGCGCGACCCTATTCGCGCACGCGGCGCCCGCGCAAACCCTGGTGGCGCTCGCGATTCTCTGCGCCGCACTCGGTGCGACATGCTTCCTAACGACGCTCGACGTCGCCGTTCCGCCGGTCGTGCCGGGCACGGCGCTCGCGATCCTGATCGGCTCCGCGCTGGTCGACGGGAATTTCGGGCCGCTGGTCTCGGCGCTCGCCACCGGCTCGCCCTTCGCGCTGACCGCCATCACGGTGCGCCGGAACGGGTCGGATTGGCGCGATGCGCTCGTCGCCGCCCTCGGCGGAGCCGCGTTCGGCCTGCAACTCGGCTTTTTCGTCGTCGGCTTCGCCTGCCTCACGATCGTGATCGCGCGCCCGTACCTCGCGCGCCATCGCACGAAGCCTCAGCCCCCGCCGCGCTTTTCCTCCGCGCTCGCCGGCTTCTTCATGCTCTTCCTGCTGGGACGACTCGCAATCTCATAGCCGCTCGCTCGAATCAACGTCCTCGCGAGAGCCGTTGCGCGTCGTGTGGGCGCGTGGGGTTCGATCCCCAATCACGCTTCACGAAGCGATGGATTTTGCAAGACATTTCGCGCTACTAAGGGCGCCGCTGACGCCGGCTCCCTCTCCAACAGGGCGAGCTATGTGCGTACGTTGCGCGAGCGAGGCCGCCTTTTGGCAGCAAGCGGAGCGACGTTCCGCGGTCCCAGATTCCTTGCGGAAAGTCGTCGTCGCGATTGTCGAGAGGCTCTGGGGACACGACGCACCTGCTGCGTTGGCTCGAGGCCGGCCCCGCGCCGGGAGGACAGGGTCGGCGGGCCGGATGAGCAAAACCGTCACCATAGGACCTTCAACGGCGAATTAGAACCGGGAAGTCCGCACCGGATGGGCCTCGGATGTGACACGAACTCGCATCTTGCCGATATACGGGAGGTGAGTCAGATGCAAGAAGCCATCCCTCTCCCCTCTGACTCCCCTCTGATATCGCGGAGGATAAAGCCCTCTTCCGTCGCGTCCGCGAAGAAGTGTCTACTCATCTGCTGAGTGGGGCGGATCAAGTCTCCGTCACTTCAGACATGCTCCGTGTCACCAAAGGCATGGTCCCTAAGCTGAGACACATGTTTTTTTCCATCCGAAGCCATAATGCCCTTAGGGACGAGAACGCTTTACCCGCCGACATGCAGTACAAGATATATGAAGTGCTGGTTTCCGTGAAAGAAATGCTGTCGGACGCAGAAAAGGCAATAGATCTGTACCGTAGTGTGGGACGCTGGCATCTGATTCTTACTGCAATTAAGCAACCGAGAGTAACATTCAACGTAGTTAGGACGATGCGCATCTTGGAAACGGGCTTGGGTCCTGCTATCAAGATACTGAAAGACGAGGTCGCAGAGTCCGAAGGTGCGTTTGATCGCCTATGTCAAGTTCACCCGGGATTGCGTGAGTCGGTCACCGCGAACGTGGCTCTTTATTACCAAGAACGTCCCTGAGAGGGTAGGGCTTCGCACGGAATTAGGTGTATCAAGCGACGTTCAACGGAAATACGACTCTTACCAGAACGATTCAAACTTCAAACGACTAGAAGGTCGCGTCTGCAGCAATCCGTTTCCGGATGGATTGCTCGTTCATTTAATGCAGTCGTACACCCAAGATTCGAGAAGGCCAATTTGCTTCTCGTCGCTGACCGGCAACGAGATGCTTTATACACTGATCTACGTTGCGGAGCCTGTCACCGTGGTAATCCTTGAAATAAGCGTGGTCTCTTTCCCGTTGTCCCTTAATTAGCTCCTAATCATATTTGCGAATCAAAGTGCCATCAACACTTTCACCCGCCCCGCCGAGAGAGTAGCAGTCTCCTCCAAAGCGGAACCGATGTTAGCGGTGGGCATCCTCGATATTAGACGCCGGTTACGACGCTCAGTGCTTGGGCTCACGTCATGCCGGGAGCCCAAAAAGAAGCCTTGAGCGAATCGCAGATCGTCTACAAGCGGCAAGAAAACGGCATGGCAACCGTCGCCCAAGCAACGAACGGCAAACGCTCGACCTGTAACCCGAGCGCCTATGGGATGACCGAGACTCGAACTCGGATGCTCTTTCGAGCGGCAAATTTTAAGTCTGCTGTGTCTACCGATTCCACCATCATCCCGCTTCCCGGGCGTTCGACGCGCCGGCCGCGCGTTCCATCGCCGCCATTCCATCGCCGGCTATTCCATCGCGGCCGGCGCCTGCGCCGCGGGCTCCATTGCAGCCGTTTCCATCGCCTCCCGCTCCATCAACAGGAAACCCAGCAGCAAGTCGTTGACCTCGAGGAGCCCGGCGGTCGCGCCCAGCAGCCGAAGCGCTTCGGAGACGATCAGCCCGCCGCCCGCGACGACGTCCGCGCGCTGGGCGAGCATGCCGGGCAGGGCGCGGCGCTGCTCGAGGGTCAGGTCCAGGAGGCGGTCGATCGTCGCATCCAAGTCCGCGCGCGAGAGCAGCATGCCGCTCACGCGTTCGACGTGCGACTCAGCCAGCACGGCGCCCAGCGTCAGCGGCGTGCCGGCGACGCAGCGCACCTCGTCGACCGGCGCCAACGCACCGAAAGGCGCGAGGGCCGCGGCGATCTCAGAGCGAGCCGCGTCGGCGGCCGCCCGCGCCGGGGGCCCGGGCGCCGCGCCCATCAGCGCCGGCAGGCGCTCCGAGACCCGGACGGAGCCGATCTCGACCGACACCGCGTCCTCGAGCACGCCGTCGCGACCGACCGCGCACTCCGTGCTGCCGCCACCGACGTCGAGCACCGCGACCCGCCGACCCGCCGCAACCCGCCGGCCCGCTGAGCCGGTGCCGAGCGCTGCGTCGCTGCCGAAGGTCGCGCCGCGAAAGCTGGCCTGCGCCTCGGTTGCGCCGTCGAGGACGCGGAGCGGCACGCCGGTCTCGGCCCGCATCCGTTCGCCGAAGGCGGCGGCGTCGTCGGCGCGGCGCACGGCGCTCGTGGCGATGCTCGACAGCGCGGCACCGTGCGCGCGGGCACGGACCGTGAAGTCGCGCACGGCCGCCAGCGTTCGTTCGACCGCGGCGGGCAGCAGGTTTCCGCCGTCGCGCAAGCCTTCACCGAGGCGCGTCCCGGTTTGCGCGTGTTCGAGTTGCTCGATGCCACCGCCGGGCAGATCGCGCACGACGAGCAGGCGCGTCGTGTT
>Ga0116227_10006064_pt1 | contig 24817 bp, 20 predicted proteins | sample S1TSphgellanicum_FD_89693 | JGI IMG/M metagenome (GOLD analysis project Ga0116227, IMG submission 89693) | Host-associated microbial communities from peat moss isolated from Minnesota, USA - S1T2_Fb - Sphagnum magellanicum MG | ecosystem: Host-associated > Plants > Peat moss > Unclassified... | reverse complement strand
ATGGGGGTATACCAAATCTTATTTCAAGTAAGCGTAGATGAGCCGGGTCAGCTCGTTATCACCCTTGATTCGGGAGGAGGCCCCGTTGAACTTGCCTATACCGTAGCCGGAAGAGCAACCGGAGCTTCTCAGATCGTCTGTATGGCACTTGTACAAACAACCGTTGCAAGTTCAATACTGTCGGTGAGTAACCCCGCAGGGAATTCCGGAGCTTTAACAATAACTCCCCTAGCCGGCGGAGCGCAGCCCGTTTCCGCACATCTTCTCATTACACGAATTCAATAGAGCATTTTACTCGGCAGCTACAACAAGAGTTGTAGTTGCCGTTTTTGTATCACGACACTTCCTAACAAAAATCAAAATAGTATGAACGATAAATCTTCTACTCAACCAAGCGATAATATCTTGCGCCTCTTCAGCTCCGTTTGAGATTAAAAAAGCTTCTCAAACAGGGAAATAAATAATATCATAGTGTAGCACCCTTACTTAGCAATAGCTCCTTCATTTCAGAGTTGCCCCTTTCTTGCGCAAAAAATAGAGCGGTTCTTCCCCGGCAATCATGAGCATTGATGCGGACGCCCCTATCCAGCAATAACCTCACCGTTGCAATGTTGCCTTTTTGTACGGCAAGAGATAAGGGATTGGCCCTTGAAAAATTAGATAGGTTTACAAAGGCTCCGTATTCGATAAGAATTTGCACTAATTCGGGCTTATTTGTTTCAATAGCCAAAGATAGCGCGCTATCTCCGAGCGCATTGAATCGATTTACGTCGATACCTTCTTTCAAATGAATAAGCAACGCTTCTACATCGGAAGAACGTATGCACTCTAACCATGCATCTTGAGAGTGCTCATACAAGGCGGCATGCCATGCGGCACCGAAAAGTCCCGAAGCACGGACTCCCGTAAATAAAGGAACGGTGATATTTAACTTCGAAAGAGCTTTGAGCAGTTGATCCCCGTGAGTATCGATATGTCCCCCCGTAAAGACGATAGCGGCAGGCATTACTTCCTTTGTATTTAAGAAATTTGCTTCCAAATAAGATTTCCATCTTGCAGCAAACTCCGAGAAAGCTTCGTCCTTATCTCCGTTTTTTTCAGTTAGGATCCGATCGAAGGATTTAGCCGAACACACTCTCCAACCAACCTGTCCCGAATCCGGCTCTTTTGTATCCCACGGAGCTACGCCGAACATCTTATAAAGCTCGTACAGTTTACGTACTCTCGGGCCCGTATCCGCGTAGCCGAGACTCACCCCCGTTCCAATTCCGATATTCCAAATAGGACCTTCGGGAAGTTTGTCTTTTAACGCATGCAACGAAGCAATCAGATGAGAGGCCCCGTCATCGATGCAAATCACTTTATCTTTCGGAAGATTACAGAGTATGCTTAAGTCATTTGTAGGAAGAGGAGCAGATCGTAACTTATCGAAACCCGCAAGAGAAAAACCGAAGACGTAGCCTAAGCGTATTTCTTCTTCCAACTCTTTTTGCAAAGTTTCTTTTATGCGTACTCTAATCCAATCTTTTACTTCCATATCGTCAGGGCATATCCCCAATTGCGTTTGAGGTTCAATCAGGATCATTTGTTTAAGATCGGTGTCGTAGGTAAAAACAGCCGTTTTTAAGCCGGAGCCTCCTAAATCAAAAGATCGAATAAATATTTGATCGGAGAAGACGGATTGTGAAAAGAATAGAATAACTACAACAAGAAATTTAAACATAACCTTTCCCATTTTGAAAAAATTGGATCCGTCATCTCAAAAATCCGTCAATACAGTCATCATTCTTGAAAATCTTGTCAACCCAAAGTTGACAACCTCTTTCGAATATCCTATCCTATTACCTTTTAATCCGAACCCGTTCTTTCAAGAGGAGAGTTGCTTGCACAGCTTTCAAGATTTGATCGCCATTTTTGAGGCTTGTTTTTTTGAAAGTCATAATACAAGACTTATCGAGGGCGCGGATGAGCCTCTCTATCTTCCTTCGGGCGATGAAAGACCTTATGCCTCCATATTCTTTAGAAGCGACTTTTTTGCAAGTGCCTTACATGAGTGCGCTCATTGGTTGATAGCGGGACACGAAAGACGGAAGCTTGTCGATTTCGGTTATTGGTACTTTCCCGACGGAAGAGAGCCGTCTCGGCAAAAAATGTTTGAAGCCGCGGAGGTAAAGCCTCAGGCGATGGAATGGATTCTCTCAAAGGCCGCGGGGTATCGTTTTCATATAAGCCTTGATAATCTAAACGGTACGGATTTTGATCTGCAACCGTTTCAGGAGGCGTTGTACAAGCAAATAACCCTCTATTGCACAAAGGGACTTCCTAAACGAGCTTCAACCCTCAGGGAGGCTCTTTGCAGTTTTTACGGCACCCCCCTCCTTCTCCAAATTAAAGATTTCGATATACACTGACCTCCGTTTTCAACCCTCATCTTAAATTAAAATTAATTTTTACAAATTTCTTATTTGGGGCGGATTCTCAAGCGCTTCCTATCCAAAAAACCGGGAACGCTCTTCCTTGTTGTAAAGTTTTTATTTTCACTTTGATCCGGCGATCGAAAAAAACCTTTTCTTTATAGAGGATTTTGTGCATAATATATTAATCTTACAGCATCTAAATGCTTTAGATTATCTTAATCCCGGGGAGTATTTCTAACATGAGAAAATTAATTCAAGGAATTGTAGATTTCAGAAAAAGTCTAACCGAAGAAAAACGGGAGCTTTTCTCTAAACTTGCTTTGGGGCAAAAACCGGACTCCCTTTTTATTGCCTGCTCGGACAGCCGGGTTGTACCTAATCTCTTTGCTTCTACCAACCCGGGGGATCTATTTGTTTTACGAAACGTCGGTAATTTGGTGCCCCCTTGCGGCGCAGCTTGCCATGATCACAGCTCTTCCGCGGTGATCGAATTTGCCGTCTTTTCCTTAAAAGTTTCCGACATCATTATTTGCGGGCATTCCGATTGCGGAGCTATGAAAGCCATTATCGAAGGCGTATACGACCCTTCTTATACCCACTTGAAATCCTGGTTAAAGCACGGAGAAGAGTCGCTCAACAAAGTCCGAAACGGATTTACTTTTGATCCGTCTCTTTCGGAACAAAACCAAATCTCCCAAGTGAACGTCTTTCAACAAATGGAGCACATAGCAAGCTACCCGTTTGTTCGCGAGCGCTTGGAAAGCGGAGAGCTCAGACTGCACGGTTGGTGGTTTGAGATCGCTCAAGCCCGGGTCCATTGTTACGAAAAAGACCTAGGCAAGTTCGTTCCGATCGACGAAGAAGAGGCTAAACTCATCATCGACAGACTCGGCGAACTTTGCCTTAAATAGGCACCGTTTTTTCGTTTTCCCGAAATACTTTTAAAATTTTCATGTACAATAAACCCGCCTTAATAGAATCATGAAGAAAGCACAAGGAATCAAAAAGTATTCCCCGTTTTCTTAACCAATTAATCCGGAGTTTTCCCATGAAGAGTATCGTATATATTTTAGGTTTATCTCTTTCGTTCGCTTCTTTTACTCAATTATCTGCAGCCGGCGTAACCGAAAAGACGGCAGAGCAGACCGATTCGCCCGACTGGGAACTAACGCTCAAAGTAAAAGCCGCCATTTTGGCTGATGATACCCTCTCTCCGAGCAATCGTTTTGTTTCCATAAGCACGACCGACGGCGTTGTGACAATCTCGGGCAAAGTATCAAGCAAATACCAAATGCACGAAATCATCAAAAAAGCCGAAAGTGTTTCCGGCGTGAAAAAAGTGGAAAATCAAATGACGGTTTCCGAAGATAAATAAATCTTCATCGAAGCAAAAGCCCCTTTTTTGAAAAGGGGCTTTTGTTTATTCGGCTAGCATCGCGAAAAATCACAGCGAAGAGGGTATATGAAATTTTTCAAAACAGCTCTTTCTTGTGCGTTTATTCTTAGCAACATTTACGCAGAAGTCCCCGACGAATCGTTAAAAAGACTCCCGGAAGGGAACAAAAGGTACGTAGAAGACAGGCTGTTACATCCCGATTGAAACAAAGAAAGAAGAGAAGCCGTCAGTGAGAAGCAAGAGCCTTTTGCCGTTATACCGGGCTGTTCGGACTGCAGAGTGCCTCCCGAAATCATCTTCGATCAAGGCGTCGGCAGTCTTTTCGTCGTCAGGGTGGCGGGAAACGTTGCGGGATCGGTGGAACTTGACAGCATAGAATATGCTACAAAGTACTTGCACTCTTCCCTAATCTTAGTCTTGGGTCATGAAAGATGCGGAGCGGTCGAAGCCGTACCGGGCGGCAACGTTGCCGATATAGAAGCCGTATCGGGTCTCATACAGCCGGTAATCAAGAAATGTAAAAGCGCTCACTCCAAAGAAACAAAAGCGGATCTTTCGGACAATTGCATCAAATGCAACGTGAAAAACGTTGTGCATTCGATCAAATCTTCTTCTTTAATCGAAAAATACGTGAAGGAGAAAAAAAGTCAACGTAATCGGGGGATATTACGACCTAAATACGGGGAAAGTGGAGATTTTGGAATAGCTTTCAAAACTCGCGGGTATTGTCTCATAAAATCAAATATGCTATTGTCTTTCGCTTCACAAACTACAACTGCGGTAACCCGGGATATGGTGTCAACTATCCCTCTCTAAAGAGAGAGGTTTGTAAGAAAACTAAGCCTAAGTTGACCGGGCTAAGTTCTTGTAAGTAACAAGAGCTCCGTTAGAGAAGAGTAGATAGGCACATTGGAATGCGGCTCCGGTTCCAAGCTCTGCGGTTTACGATCGAAACCTTCTCATCCCGTTGCCGAGGAGAACATCACCCGGGAAACGGGAGATTGCAGGTAACTGCTAACTAGTAAAAAAAGAGAAACGATGCAAACGGTTTTGGTAGTAGATACAAATAGACGGCCTTTAGATCCGGGAAGTAAAGTATCGGGTTCAGCTATAGATTTTGTAAACATCTGCAACACGCAGGCGGTTATCAATATTCACAAAAACCACAACAACCAAGGGAGCGACGCTTCCTCCCGCGACTCAAGTCGCAGGTTTCCGCGTCGTCAGTTCTATGAAAACGCACCCTTTTGAAGAATTTCTCTCCGTTTTCTCTCCTTCTCTTTGTAAAAAGACCGTTGAGCTAAACAAAGCCATCTGGATTTTGGAGACAACGGGGAGCAAAGATGCCGCCGATCTCAAAGCCAAACTCGATACCGAAGTGAGACTCCTTTTTAACGATCCCTCCATCTATCAAAAGCTTGTCTCTTGGGATACGGACCCCTCTCTCACGGATCCGTTACTCAAAAGACAATTAAACATTTTAATCAGGCTGTTTAAGCAATACTGCATACCGATACACCTTCTGCAATCTATAGTCGAACTCGAGACCGATCTCCTTTTAACCTACGCCAATTTTCGTCCTATTTTCGACGGAAAAGAACAATCCGAAAACGGAATACGCGCCATTTTAAGAGAAGAGGAAAATCCTGCCGTTCGTAAAGCAGCCTGGGAAGCTTCGAAACAAATCGGAGAGATCCTCTCCCCTAAAATTTTATCCCTTGTCAAGCTTCGTAATCTCGCGGCGGAGAGTATCGGGTACTCCGACTATTTTTCAATGCAGCTTGAGCTGCAGGAAGTAAATCCTTTAAGACTATTCTCTCTTTTCGAAGAGTGCTGCTCTCTTTCCGAAGAGGCTTATACAAAAACAATCGAAGAGATCCAAGAGGAGCTTGCGAGCCGGTTTTCCGTCCCCCGGGATACAATCGGTCCTTGGGCCTGGAGCGAACCTTTTTGTCAGGAAAACCCTTCAAGCTCGAAAGAACTCGACCGTTTGGCGGAGGGGATCGATCTGTGCTCGGTTGCAAAAAAATTCTATGAAAAGATGGGTATTGACGTTACACCCGTTTTAGATCGAAGCGACCTTTTTGAAAAACCGGGAAAAGACCAGCACGCTTTCTGCATAAACATAGATCGAAACGGTGACGTTAGAACCCTTAATAACTTAAGACCAACCCTTAAATGGCTAGAAACTCTACTCCATGAACTTGGCCATGCGATTTATGAACTCGGATTTGCCGAAGACCTCCCCTGGATTTTGAAAGAACCTCCCCATATGATCACGACCGAAGCAATGGCACTGATTGCAGGAAGACAAGCGTACTTAAAAGAGCTTCTCGAATCTTTACCCGGCAGCTCCCCGTCCCTGATTGCGAAAGCGGAAAAAAATCTCAGGGGAAGACAGCTCGTGTTCAGTAGATTCGTTCTCGTGATGACCTACTTCGAAAAAGAGCTATATAAAAATCCGGACGGGGATCTTCAAGCTTTTTGGTGGAAGCTTGTAGAGAAATACCAGAAAATCTCTGCTCCGAAAAAGAGAGAAGATAAAAATGACTGGGCGGCCAAATACCACGTGGGACTCGCTCCCGCTTATTACTACAGTTATCTTGTCGGAGAGATGGTAGCTTCGGCTCTTCAAGAAATGCTCCTTGCCGAAACCGGCAGCTCTTCGATCGCAACGAAGAAAGCGGGACAACTCCTCCGAGAGCGCCTTTTTGCCCCCGGAAACACTCTGCCTTTTGAAGACCTCGTGCTCCGCGCTACAGGAAAATCGGTTAGCTGTAACGCTTGGATCAAGCAATTCGTAAAGTAAGAAAAAACTCACACCCCTTTTTTCCGAATCCACTCTTCGGCAACCTTAATTTTCGGATCGATCGCAGGTGCATTTTTCTTAAGGAGTCCGAGAAGAACTTTGGTCCTGGGGTTTGACTCAAAAAGAGCGCGATGCTTTGCCACAAAGCGCCAAAAAAGCCCGTCCCAGATATCCGACCAATCCCCTTTTTTATAATCACTCATTTTGAAAATATAATTGGCTCCCGAAATGTAGGGCTTCGTCGTTATCGTTCCTCCGTCGGCGTATTGACTCATCGCATATACGTTGGGAACCATCACCCAATCGTATGCATCGATAAAATTACCCATAAACCAATCGTAAACGGCATCGGGACGGCACTCGGTCAGCAACAAGAAACTCCCTAGGACCATAAGACGTTCGATATGGTGGCAATATCCCGTACGCAATACTTGTTTAATTATATTGTCCAAAGGGGAAATCCCCGTCGTTCCATTCCAAAAACCTTTCGGAAGGGAAGATTTATGCTTGAAATGATTGGACCCTCGCATCGTTTTACCCTTAATCCGGTAGCAAGCTCTCATAAACTCCCTCCATCCTATAATTTGGCGTAAAAAACCTTCCGCAGAATTCAGAGGAATCTTAAGTTTTTTATAAGATGAGAGCACCTCTTGAATTAACTCTATCGGAGTCAGAAGTCCTATATTTAAAAGAGCAGAAAGAACACTGTGAAAAATCACGGGCTCCGTTTCCGAAATCGCATCTTCGTAATCCCCGAAAAAAGCGAGGCGTTTTTCAATAAAATCGACAAGCGCCTTTTTTGCCTCGGCGTGAGTCGAGGGATAAGAAAAGGACTCGACCTCCCCGATAGCTTCGGGAAACTCCCGCTCTACGTAAGAAACGGCTTCCCGTACATACTCATTTAATTCGGGCTTATAAGGAGGTGTAGGAATCAGTCGTTTCGGTAGTCGTTTTCTATTCTCCGCGTCGAAACTAAACTTTCCGCCAACCGGCCCTCCCTTCTCCATCAGAATATTGAGCCTTCGACGCTGGAAGGCGTAGAATTGCGCCATCGAAAACTTCTTCTTTCCTTTAAAATAGCTCTCAATCTCGTCCGCACTGCAAATGAACATGGGGGAAGGATAAAGTGTCAGCTTCCATGAATACAGCGCCGAGGCTCGGTCGAGATCTCTTTCAAGCCAATAGTCGGAGAAGTCTGCGATATGCAAATTTTTGACCCCTTCGACTTTCAATAAATTGAAAGTGTCTCCCCGTTTTTGAAGCTTTGAGGAATCAATATAGGTCACATCGAAACCGCTTTTAGAGAGCCGTTCGGCGTACCCCTTCATTGCTGCTCTCAAAAGTACGAGCTTCTGTTTATGAAACAACTGCACTCTAAAAAAAAGAAACTCCTCTGCAAGATATATAGGACGCCCGCGAGCAATGGCGGGGTGCTTTTCAAATAGTTGGTCGGGGAAAATTAGAGTAGCTTCTTTCATGTGATCTACAAGTAAGGGTGTTTAAAAATAAATCCGCAATCTTTGATTTTTTGGTTTGCGATCGTATAACCTGCATCACTCTCTCGGTTCGAACTCGATTTCCATAAGGGCAACGGAAGTTGCATCGATGCGCAAAGACCTTCGTAAAGCTCTTTCCGAGAGCGGTGATCGTCGTTAACAAGATGATAAATACCGACCTGCCTATGATCAAGAGAGAAAAGAATCGCCGAGACAATGTCCTCCAAATGGATGCTATTTGTCGGTTTATCCGGATTGCCCTCCATCTCACGCCCCGAAAACCGAAGGGCCCGATCGGTCAAGTCTCTACCCGGTCCGTAAATTCCCCCCAAACGTAGTATACAGGTGTTTGCTCGGCAGCGCAGATACACTCCCTCCGTTTCGAGTAATATTTTTGCGTTTTTCGAAACAGGGTTTAACGGTGTAGTTTCCGTTACCAAGCTAACGGACGCTCCTTCGCAAACGGAGATGCTACTCGTGTAGATAAGATACGGAGGTCTTTCCCTTCTCTCCAAGGCATCGGAAATGCGCCCCGCCGTATTAAGATAGGCGGATTCATACGATTCCCCCTGCCTCGGAGCAACGAGAACGATCAATACATCACACTCTTCAACCTGCTTTTCAAGTCCGTCATTTCCGCCCGGCTTCAAAAGAAGAACCGATTTACTTAATTTCTTAAGCTCTTCAATCCGTTCAACGCGAACGGTGGTCAAAGAGAGCTCATAAGGCTTTCCCTTTAAAGCTTTGATCAAAGCCGTTCCGACATACCCGGCTCCCATGATTAACACATCTTGCATAAAAACCTCTTCCGATAGAATAGCGGTTTTTTTATTTAGGACAAGCAGTTTTCCGGAAACACAAAACCTCTTAAGCTCCGTACTCAACCCGAAAACCGACCGAATTTTTCTCTTGAAAATTGCATTCAATCATCCTTATAGCTTATATGGAAACTAAGACAAGATCTCGCAATGTTTATTATAAAAGGAAAATTATATGTCTAAAGTTTTAGTAACCGGGGCTACCGGGTTTATCGGGAAAAGGCTTATCTTTCAACTTTTACAACAAGGGCACGAAGTATACGCTCTCTCTCGTATCAGAGGGGTGAATATCCCCTTAAAGGAGAGCGATAAATTACACACTCTTTTCGGGGACTTGAAAGACCTGTCTAATATGGACCCTTTCCCGGCCGACATAGAAGCTGCCTACTACCTCATTCACTCGATGTCCGAAAGCGTGAAAGATTTGCTCACTACGGAAGAAAGTGCCGCTAAAAATTTCACGGATGCCCTCAAAAAAACACGCTGCAAGCAAATCATCTATCTCGGGGGCATCATAGACGATACACACCATCTTTCCCCTCATCTGGCTTCCCGCTACAACGTGGAACGGGTACTTAAACAAAGCAATTGTCCCGTAACGATCCTACGATCGAGTATCATCATCGGAGCGGGAAGCGCCTCTTTCGAGATTATTCGAGATACCGTTGAAAAACTACCCTTCATGATTACTCCTCGCTGGGTACATACTCTTTGTCAACCGATTGCCATCTCGGATGTACTCTATTATCTGTCCCACGCTCTGCTTCATCCGAAGATGCTCGGAATCACCGTCGATATTGGAGGTCCCGAGGTTTTAAGCTTCAAAGAAGTGCTGTTAACTTATGCAAAATTTCGAGGACTAAAGAGATTTATTATCGACGTTCCTTGCCTTACGCCTAAACTATCGAGTTATTGGCTCGCTCTTTTCTCTTCCGTTCGTTTTTCTCTTTGTTATTACCTGGTCGAGAGCATGCGACATAGCAGCGTAAGGGGAAGCAACCTAATTGAAGAATTGATCCCTCACAAATGCATTTCTCTCCAAGAGTCGATCAAAAACGCTTTCCTCAAAATATCGCAAAATGAAGTTGCTTCAACATGGATGGATTCTTGGCTTGTAAACGGCGTCAGCCCCGATATTAATAAATACGTCCAAGTCCCCGACGAAGGGTGTTTACGGGACATACAAGAAATGGTTCTCGGTCTACCCAAAGAAGAGGTTATCTCTCGTATTTGGAGCATCGGCGGAAAAAGCGGATGGCACGGTCTCAACTGGGCTTGGAGATTGCGAGGGTTGATAGATAAGTGCCTCGGCGGCACGGGTTTCAACCGAGGGCGTCGTCACCCTACCGAAATAGAACCCGGAGACTCGATTGATTTTTGGAGGGTTGTAAAAGCCGATAAAGAAAACGGGCATTTGATTTTATATGCCGAAATGAAAGTCCCCGGCGAAGCGTGGCTCGAATTTAAGATTGAAAACAACACTCTACGGCAAACGGCCACATTCAGACCTAAAGGTCTAATCGGGAGATGTTATTGGTATGCGATGTTCCCTTTCCACCTCTATATTTTCAGGCATTTGGCCTTTAGCCTCGCAAAAAAACTCGACATTACTTAAAAAGAAAAATCGGCATATCCCCGGAAGAGAATATGCCGATTGGGAACACGCTTACGATACAGTACGGTTACATCGCTTGGATTGTAGTTGGCTTTGGACTTCGGGAGTGAGAATAAGTAAATCCGGAAAAAAAATGTTTGATTAATTTCTTTTAAAGAAAACGCTCTATGCCGGGGTAATTTTCTTCACTTTGAGAGGAGAAAGGCGAACCCCTTTGCCCGAGGGTTTTTTAACGGGTATTTTTTTAAGAGAGACGGAAGCTTTCTTATCTTTTTTCCCGGCTGCGGGAGCAAAGAGAAGCTCCACGTTTAGATCTTCAACCGAAGAGATGTACTGAAACTCCGTATTTTCTTCGAGATACGGATAGGCTTTATCGAGAATGAATTTATCGACGATAAAACGTTTGCCGAGCGCTTCTTTCGTCGCTTTGTTTTTATAGACAACGGTTAAAATCGTTTTTTTATCGGCAACGTGAGCGAAAACAAGTCCTTCCACATATTGCTTCTCGGGAACGTGAATGACTTTGTAGGTTCCGTCACTCGAGAAAACGACGATCTTATCGAAGTTGGTACACTCAATTTTGTTCGGTCCTCGTATTTTAGTACCGACAAATCCCGTCTGAGGATCAAAGCCCACTTCGATCTGTTTGGTTTCGATGGACTTCCTGTCGATCTCTTCGATCGTTTTAATTTTGGTTCTTCTGGGATAATCTTTACCGAATTTCGCAATCAGGCTTCGCAAATACTCGATCGTGTATTTTTTGACGTTTCTAAGGCTTTTTTCCACGCCGAGTAAAGTCTCTTCCAAAGTAGCTATTTCGTCTTTGTTCTTATCAATGTCAAACTGAGAAATCCTTCGGATCGGGATCCCGAGCAGTTTTTCTCTGTCCTCAAAAGTGGGATCTCGAAGCAGTTTTTTGCGATAGGGTTTAAACGACTCTTCAAGAGACTCTTGAATCGTTTCGAGGGTTTTTAAGGTTTCGATTTTCTTATACATACGCTTCTCGATAAAAAGTCTCTCGAGCGATTTATAGAAAATTTTCTCCAAAATACGCCCTTTTTCAATCTCGAGTTCCATTTTAAGAAACTGCAGGAGCTTGTCGGCGTTATATTTCAGAATCTCGTGAACGTCCGTTTCCCAAGGAAGATCTTCTTTAATGACGATCACTTGAGAGTGCAGGGAAACCTCGCACTCGGTAAATCCGTACAGAGCATCGAGTACTTCTTCCGCATATTGCCCTCTCGGGAGCTTAATTTCGATTTCCACGTCTCTTGCGGTATAGTCGTTGATCGCTTCGATTTTGATCTTTCCCTTCTTGGCAGCTTCTTCGATTGACCGAATGAGGCTCTCCGTCGTTGTGGCGTAGCAAATCTCGCGTATCACAAGCGTCTTGGGGTCTTTAATCTCGATTTTAGCTCGGAGCTTAATCTTACCCGTTCCTTTATCATAGGAACTTTTATCCATGATTCCGCCCGTAGGGAAATCGGGAAAAAACTTAAACGTCTTTCCTTCCAGGTACGCTATCTCGGCCTCTAAAAGCTCGTTAAAATTATGAGGGAGGATACGAGTGGACATACCGACCGCGATACCGTCGGCTCCCTGCATCAGAAGAAGAGGGATCTTTGCAGGCAAAATTACGGGTTCGACGTTTCTTCCGTCATAGGAAGGGATCTTATCCGTGATGTCGGGGTTAAAAAGAGTCTCCCTCGCAAGAGGAGAAAGTCTTGTTTCGATGTAACGTGCAGCGGCCGAAGGATCTCCCGTGTAGATATTACCGAAGTTGCCTTGTTTGTCGAGAAGGTAACCTTTGTTTGCGAGAGTAACGAGAGCTTCGTATATGGGGGCATCTCCGTGAGGGTGGAGCTGCATCGTCTGTCCCACTATATTGGCAACCTTATGGAGTTTATCGTCGTGCTGTCTCCAAAGGATTTCCAAAATCCTTCTCTGCACGGGTTTGAGCCCGTCGACTACGTTCGGGATCGCCCTGTCGAGAATCACATAAGAGGCGTATTTAAGAAAATGCTCTCGCATTTGCAGTTTCAGGTCATCCATCTTTGCTCACAAGATTTTCCATAATAAATCCTTTTCTCGCAGGAGTATTCTTTCCCATATAGAATTCAAGGGTGGGTTTGATATCGGAAAGACTGCCCACGCTGACGGGGCGGAGACGAATTCCTTTGCCGATGAATTGCCCGAACTCTTCGGGAGAAATCTCTCCGAGCCCTTTGAACCTGGTGATTTCAACGCCTTTCTTCAGCAATGCAGCCGCCTCATCCTTTTCTTCCTCGGAGTAGCAATACATCGTTTTTTCTTTGTTTCTCACTTTAAAGAGAGGCGTTTCAAGAATGTATAAGTGCCGATTTAAAACGAGACTCTCGAAGTACGTTAAGAAAAACGTCACAAGCAAGTTGCGTATGTGCATCCCGTCGACGTCGGCATCCGTTGCGAGGATCACCTTGTTGTAGCGCAAGTTACCCAACTCTTCTTCGATATTTAGTGCCGACATCAAATTGTAGAGCTCTTCGTTTTTATAGAGCTGCTCGAGTTTCATTCCGTGCACGTTCATCGGTTTTCCCCTGAGGGAAAATACCGCTTGGGTAAGCGGGTTTCTCGTCATAACGATCGATGCCGAGGCAGACTCCCCTTCGGTTAGGAAAATCACGGAATCTTCCCCTTCTTTCGATCCGTCGCCGAAGTGAAACTTCGAATCGCGCAGCTTCGGGATCTTGAAAGAGATTTTTTTTTGCTTTTCTTTGGCTTCTTTTTTGACCGAGGCGAGCTCTTTTCTCAGTTTTTCGTTGAACTGAACCCTTTCGACGATCAGCTTCCCGACCTCTTCGTTTTTATAGAGAAGATCCCGAACTCCGTCTTTTACTTCCTGTACGATTCCTGCTCTAATTTCGTTATTTGACAGTTTGTTCTTCGTCTGAGATTCGAATACGGGATCTTTAACCTTCACAAGGACTGTCCCGACAATCCCTTCTCTTACGTCTACACCTTGAAAATTCCTCTTCGTGTATTCGTTGACGCCTTTTAAGATCCCTTCTCTAAAGGCGGACAGATGCGTTCCGCCGTCTTGAGTATACTGCCCGTTTACAAAGGAAAAATGGGTCTCTCCGTAGCCGGAAGAGTGAAGAAAGGCGAACTCGATGTTTTTCCCTCTGTAATGGAGAGGTTCGTAAAGCCTGTCTTCTTTCACCTCTTCGTTTAAAAGATCTAAAAGACCGTTTTCGGAGTAAATTTTCTCTCCGTTGAAAATGAGGGTAAGCCCGGTATTGAGATACGCATAGTGCCAAAGACGTTTCATAATGAGCTGCTTTTCAAATGCGTACTTCTTAAAAATCTCGGTATCGGGGGTGAATTCGACAAACGTTCCGTCGGGTTCCTTTGTTTTGCCCTTCTTTTGATCTTTGAGTACACCTTTGGAAAAGTGCGCTTCGACAAAAGCTCCGTCTCTGAAGCTTTTGACGGTGAAGCTGCTTGAAAGAGCGTTGACCGCTTTCGTTCCGACGCCGTTAAGACCTACCGAGAACTTAAATACGTCGTCGTTATATTTGGCACCCGTGTTGATCTTGCTTACGCATTCAATCACTTTGCCGAGAGGGATACCCCTTCCGAAATCCCGCACGCAAACCGCGGAGGTTTTTTCGTTAAGGGTGATCTCAATTTTCTTCCCGTTGCCCATGATGAATTCGTCAACGCCGTTATCAATCACCTCTTTGAGCATCACATAAATGCCGTCGTCGGGATGGGAGCCGTCTCCGAGTCTCCCGATATACATCCCCGACCGCAGTCTGATGTGGGCGAGCGCATCTAAAGATAAAACGGTACTTTCGTCATATTTCTTAGCCATATCCTACTTATAGCGAAGTCCCGATTTTTTGGCTCGCTCGATGTTCTAAAAAATTAGACTCTTTAGCTACAACGGTTAAAAATGACGATTGAAATTTGATCGGAAGGTTTTTCATACAGAGAGAGAATTTCTTCGAGCCTTGTCCCGAAATTCTCCTTATCGACGGCCAAAGTTCCGTAATTCGGATCGAAGATATACTCTTTTTCTTCTTCGGTTTTGATTACGAAAATTGCATGCCCGTGCCTTGAAGTATCTTCAAACCTGATCATGAGGGAATAAACACCGGGATCCAAGCTCTCCAAACTCTCGGATTTAGGTTTTCCCGAACAAAGAAGACTTCTTCCAAGAGTAAATCCAAACCCTTTTGCAAGCAGATCTCCCATATCTTTGATCAGAGAAACTATCCACTCTTCATAACTTGGCTCCGGAGTTGTCCAAGAAGACTCTTCCGAGCTCTCGGGAGGTTTTCTTTCGGAAAGCAAGCTGCATATTTGCGCCAGCTCGGCGCGATCCGATGCCCCCTTCCGAAATATCGGCGCTAATTGTTTGACAATATCGAAGGTAGAAAGCTCGGGATGAGTTTTTTTCTTCTCCAGATACAGAGCGATGAAATCAAATGATATCCCGAAGCATCTCCCCTCGAACATGTCTCTTCTTGCAACATCTTGAACATTTTGTTTATCGATATACATTTTATCGGTCGACAGATTCATCCACTTGAGCCAATTTTCTCTTCCGTAGAGCTCCTCAAGTTCTTCGACCGAAAGATTTTCCGTAAACGCGGGCAATACATTGCTTGAAAAGTCAACTACCTCTTCTCCGAAAAGGCACCAAGTCTGAAAAGGGTATACAGCCCTGTATCGTTGATATATGGAAAGGTTTTGGTATAACTCGAGCGTTTCTTTTGCAATCTCTTTATTCGAGTATGAAAGAATCATGCCGAGAGCATATAAACCGACTCTTTTTGCAGACTCCGAAAGCACGGTGAAATTTTTATATTGTTTGTCGATAAAAGGGAGCCCCGGAACTTCATTCCGCGGATTGATCTGCTCGAATAACCACTGCTCGTTTGCGGCTATCAGCTCCGTCATTCCCGCGGGAGAGCTTGCCAAAATCACTTTTTGATAGAGCTCCGATACTCTGCCGGGCAGTCCGATTACACCTTGAACCGCCGCTTGAACCCCTGAAAAAACATCGGAGCAGACAGAACTGAAAACGTTATCCGTTTCCGAAACTTGATAAAAACCCGAATATAAACTTTGCAAGTATTGCATAATAACCTCCTAATTTAATTTGCGATTATTATATCAATTTAATTATATTAAAAATAACAATTAAATTAATTATTATTTATATAAATTAAAAACAAAAAAGAGTGTTAAAAAAATATTTAAGAAGCTATAAGAAAAAATCGACCGGAGGCCCCGGTCGGTTAAATAAATACTATGCAGCTTTCGGAATTCTTTTTTTATCCGGATGGTGGAACAAGATCACAACCAGAACGGCTACGGAAGTTAATGCAGCAAGCAATAGGAACGCTGCTTTGTAACTGCCGGTATAGTCGATAAGCCAGCCCGTGATAAAAGGAGCTAAAATCCCCGCAAGGGAAAGACAACTGGAAGTAACGCCTTGAGCGGAACCCGCTCTGTTTCCTGCAACGTCGATATTGACGCTGAAGAAAGCAGGCTGAGGAAGCTGCCCGAAGCCGAGTCCGAGACTCAAAAAAAGGATAGAAAAGCCGAGGCTCTCCGTAAATCCGAGCAAAAGAAAGAAGAAAGCGGAAAGAAGCTGGCTGCTCCAGATCATATGAGATCTGGAAAGGCGGCTGCTGCCGGTTTTTCTATAAAGCCAATCGGAAATAACACCACCCGTCTTTAGAAAGACGGCGGCAACAAACCAAGGAATAATCAAAAACAACCCGACGCTCTTTAGGTTCAGCCCGTGCTGAGACAAAAAGTATCCGGGAAGCCAAAGAGTTGCGAAGAACAGCATATATCCGTAGGCAAAATATGCGATGTTATTGGCAATCAATGCAGGGTGCGTCAGAATAAAGCGCCAATCAACGGGCTCTTTATTCTTGCTCTCTATTGCATCTTTGGTGTTGATAACTTTCAATTCGGCTTCGTTGACGTATTTGGATTCTTCCGGGCGATTTCTAAAGGCGAAATACCAAACGACAGCCCAAATGATTCCAACGGAGCTAATGGCAAAAAACATCGTTCTCCATCCGTAATCGGCTACAAGGAAAGAAGCGAGCGGAGATCCGACCACGGAAGAGATCGGAATGGCAACTAAGCCGAGGGATAGAGCTCTTGCCCGTTCCGAAGGAGGCAGCCAATTGCTGACCGAACTTGACATCGCGGGAAAGTGAGGACCTTCCGTTATTCCGAGAAGCAGGCGCAGAGCGATGAATCCCATAAAACTTTCGGCAAAACCGAGAAAACCGACGCACAGCGACCAACCGATCGCAGCCAGAGGCCAAACAATTCTGGCGCCCAGAACGTCCACCATCCAACCGCCGAAAGCGGTCAGCAGAACATACCCTACTCCGAAAGCGGATAGAATCATTCCGAACTGGGTATCGGTAAAATTAAACTCCCGTTTGAGAGGTTCTATCACAAACGAAATAGCGGATCGATCGACGAAATTCACAAGAGTGATAAAAAAAATCAGGCAGGTAACAACCCAACGATAGCGTGTACTCTTCATTCCTTGACTCCCTCTTATAAATCGGGTTTATAAAACTAAAAAACAAAGCATATAAATGATAATCGAAAATAGAATTAACTACGAGAGTTAAAATTATTCCTTTCCCTCTATGTCGAGCTATATTTAATATTAAATACTTTAATTATATTGAAATAATCATCAAAGCGAAAATAGCTAAATATTTTGAAATAAAAACTATAAATAAACCCAATAAAATCTAAAAATTATACATAATGCAATGAATTTTATAGGCTTTCTCCCGAGCCGGGCGCCCCCTTCCCGTAGGCTTCTTTCACAAGCCTCGGCAGCTGCTCGATCATATAGAGGGGGATGGAAAGAAGGTGTGATTCCAAAGAAAGCTGAGATTCGGAAATACGAACTCCTACGGGGATGTTTTTTTCCTTAAGGAAAATTTTCAGGGAGCGCAAAGAACCGATCTTACCGGCTTTCACCTCGATCGGGACCATACGAGACTCTATCGCGATTAAAAAATCGATCTCCGCGCTGCTGCTTTTTTCCTCGCGCATCCAAGAAAACAAAGCCCCGAAGTCATCTTTCCCAAAATACGCCAGCAACTCTTGCCCCGCGAATTGCTCCGCAAGTTCTCCTCGATTGACGAGTAGCAGCTGCTTTTTAAAAAGAAGTTCTAAGTCCAAATTGCAGGCTCTTTGTACAAGTCCCGTATCCAAAAAAAGAAATTTGCATTTTTTTTCATTCATATGACTAATCAGAGGAAGTCCCGCTCCGGATGTCGCGTAAATCAAAAGAATAAGCCCTGCTTCGCAAAGCTTACGCAAGGCATTTTGTAAAACGGCGCTCGATACGTTCGGATCCAATGTCGAGTACTTTAACCACTTACCGATCAGACCGGGAACTTTGGTGAAAATAGTTTCCAAATGTCTATGCGGGATCCTCCCCGCATATTTACCAAAGTCTCTCCTATAAGCCGTCAAAATGGAGGTTTGTATCTCTTGGCAAGACAAAAGACTTTTTGATTCAAGAAAAGCAGAAACGGCAGCCGGCATTCCTCCAATAGCGAAATATTCACGAACTAAAGAGAGAAGTTTGTCATGAATTACCTCTTCAATTCCATCTTGTATTTGAGTTTTTTTAAGGTGCTCTCGGAGCATCGAGTGCCCGGAGGCATCCAGGTACTCTCCGAAAGAAAGAGGCCGTAGATACATAAATTGCACACGACCCACGGGCATTCGCAAGGCTTCATCGTTTAAGATAAATTCAAGCAAAGATCCCGCACCGATCACATGTAGCCCGGGCATTTCCTCTTTGAAATAACGTAAGGCCTTGACGGCCTCGGGACACTCTTGAATTTCATCTAAAAACAAAAGAGTCGCCCCCTGCTCAATTCTCCTTCCGGTAATCAACTCGATAGCGCTTGAGATCTTCAAAGGATCCATGGAAGCAAAGCATTTCTTATATTCGGGGTTTCTTTCAAAATTCAGAGTTATACAAGCCTTAAACCGTTCCTTGCCGAACGCTTCTACTATATAACTCTTCCCAACCTGCCTAGCCCCCCTTAAAAGAAGAGGAAGCACCTGTTTTTGATCCTTCCATCTCAATAAATCCCGTTCTATATCTCGTTTCATTCTATCCTCTTTTTTCCCTTCAAAATACATGTCAGACATGTTTTTTACAAGTCAATTTCACATGTCAGACGTGTCTTTTACAAGGCAATTTAAATTTAAAATACCCAAAGCTTTAACTATAAGCGCGATGGGATTCTGAGAAAATGCCGTTAACACTTTTCGAAACGATTCGTCCATACAAAAAGGCTAACGTTTTTTAAAATTTATAAAAGATTGCTGATATATTTTGGAGATCTTTGCAAAACCCCTTACAATTCGACTGATAAACATGTACATGATGCATCTAAGATGCACACAAAAAGGCTAAAACGTGTGCATGAAGACTCTTTCCGAATAAAATTTGGTAATATAATCATCCTTGCAACTATACTCTCGAAATCATTCTCTTTTTCTCTAAAGGCGTGCATGGACACTCTAACGGGTACGGTACACAGTATTGTTTTTTCCGTGGAAGAAACGGGTTTTACGGTCGCAAGATTCCATTCCAAGGATCATACGGAACAGGTTTCGATCGTAGGAAACCTCCCCTCCATACAACCCGGGGAGAGCTTAATCTGCCGAGGCGAGTGGAAAAAACACAAAGACCACGGCAAACAGTTCGAAGTCGTCTCTTTCGAGTGCTGCATGCCGTCCGATCTTACGGGGATCCAAAAGTACTTGGAATCGGGCTTCATTAAGGGGATCGGCCCTTCCTACGCTAAAAAGATCATTTCGGAGTTCGGACTGGCCACTCTTAAAATAATTGATGAAAATCCGGAACAACTTTCGAAAATCCAAGGGATAGGAGAAAAACGACTCTCGCAAATCATCTCCTGCTGGCAAGAGCAGCGTTCGGTACGGGAAGTTATGATATTCTTAAGAGGTCACGAGGTAAGCTCGGCTTATGCAGCGAAGATCTTCAAACTGTACAAAGAAAAAAGCATCGAGAAGGTATCCGAAAACCCGTTTGCTTTAACCAAGGATATTTTCGGAATCGGATTTAAAACGGCGGATAAAATAGCTGCCGCTCTCGGAATCGAAAAAGAATCGCCTCGGAGGATCGACGCAGGGCTCGAGTTTGTATTTCGAGAGCTCGCCTCCGAAGGACACACGTGCCGCTCCCTGCCTCTCTTTATCGAAACGGCAAAAAGTATTCTCGAAGTTCCCGAAGATGCGGTTAAAGAGAGAATTTCTTTTCTGATCAAAGAAGGTGCCTTAATCGAAGAAAACGACAAAATAGCGATGCGTCTTTTTTATAGAGCGGAAGAAACGATAGCAAAAGAGCTCGCCAGAATTTCAAGGAACCCCTCCCTTCTTCGAACCGTCGACACCGAAAAAGCGATCTCCTGGGCCGAAGAAAAACTACACCTACGCCTCGCCAAAGAGCAAGCGCTTGCCGTATCACAAGGAATCAAACAAAAACTCATGATCATTACGGGAGGCCCGGGAACCGGAAAGAGTACGATCACCAAGGCAATCCTGCGTATTTCGGAGAAGCTCACCTCTAAAATCCTTTTGGCAGCTCCGACGGGAAGAGCCGCTAAACGCATGAGCGAAATCACCTATAAAAAAGCGTTCACGATACACGCTCTCCTCGAGATGGACTTTGCAACCAAACAATTCAAGAAAAACGGAGATAATCCCCTCGCTTGCGATCTCTTGATTATTGACGAGTCCAGCATGATCGATACGCTTTTAATGGCCTCTCTTCTTAAAGCGATCCCGAGCGGTTGCCGGGTTATTTTTATAGGAGACGTCGATCAACTTCCGAGCGTGGGAGCAGGAACGGTGCTAAAAGATTTGATTCTGTCGGAAAAGATCCCCGTTTTTCGACTCAAAAGAATCTTTAGGCAAGCGGCTCACTCTAAAATCATCACCAATGCCCACAGAGTAAACCACGGGTATTTTCCCGATTTGACCCCAACTCCCGACAGCGATTTTCACTTTGCCGAGAAAAAAGAACCCGAAGAAGTTCTAACGGAGATTCTGACACAAGTAACGGAGAAGCACCGTCTCTTCGGAGGACGAATCCAGCTTCTCTCTCCGATGAGAAAAGGGATCATCGGAATCGACAACTTGAACATCATCTTACAAAAAAAACTAAACCCTTCAAGCACCCCCCTTGTGAGTATGGGACGATGTTTTCATCTCAAAGACAAGGTCATGCAGCTTCGCAATAACTACCAAAAAGAAGCGTATAACGGAGATATCGGCTTCATCACCGCCATCGACGAGGAAGAGCGACAACTGGAAGTTTCTTTTGACGGAAGACCCGTCATTTACGAATTCACCGAGCTCGACGAATTAACCCTGGCCTACGCGGTATCGATCCATAAATATCAAGGAAGCGAGTGCGATTGCATCATTCTCCCGGTTCACACTTCCCACTTTAAGCTTCTCAACAAAAACCTTCTTTATACCGCGATTACAAGGGGGAAAAAGCTCGTCTCCATAATCGGATCTGCCAAAGCAATTGCGATCGCCGTCAAGACGGCAGGGTCGCAAGATCGTCAAACCGGGCTTTTGGAGCGACTGAGAAAAATTCTATAATGAAAAGCCTAAAAGATAGAACGATTTTTTGCTTTTTAAATCCGTAATCACATAAAAAAATCAGGATAATTTTAACCGAAACAACAACGGATGTTAAATAATTGACAATAATATATTTTAACACTACCTTAAGTTAATAAATCACTTTAATTTAGAGACGGTAATGGGAAGCAACTTTCGAGAAGAAACGGACAGTATGGGCTCGATCAAAGTCCCCGAAAATTGCTATTACGGCGCACAGACGGCACGGTCGCTCATCCATTTTTCCACAAGGGATGATAAACTCCCGAGATCGATGATCCGAGCGATCGGAATCATTAAAAAATGCGCCGCTCGGGTCAACCAAGAAACGGGAAGATTACCTCTTGAAAAAGCCAATTATATCATCGCTGCCGCAGAAGAGGTGATCGAAGGGAAATGGGATGATCAGTTTCCCCTTAGTATTTGGCAAACGGGAAGCGGGACGCAATCCAACATGAATGCCAACGAAGTAATAGCCAACAGAGCGATTGAATTGGCGGGGGGCAAACGGGGCGATAAGAGTATGATCCACCCGAACGACCACGTCAACCTGTCGCAATCTTCCAATGATACGTTTTCAACCGCCATGCACATGGCCGCCGTCGAAGAGCTTGCAAAAGACCTTCTTCCTTCCCTGATCAAAATGAAAAACGCTCTCGAAGAAAAATCGGAAGAGTTTGCTTCGATTATTAAAATCGGGAGAACGCATCTTATGGATGCGGTTCCTCTTTCTTTGGGACAGGAGTTTTCGGGATATGTTGCTCAACTGGGCGACAATATCGAAAGAATCAAGTTTTCCCTTTTAGGCCTCTACAAACTACCCATAGGAGGGTCTGCCGTAGGAACAGGTCTCACCGCTCTTCCCGAATTCGGAAGTAAAATGGCAAAAATGATCTCTAAAATAACCGATATGCCGTTTGTTTCCTCGGATAATAAATTCTCTCTGATTGCAGCGCACGACACGCTTGTGTTTGCAAGCGGCGCTCTTAGAACGGTTGCTTGCTCTTTCATCAAATTAGCAAGCGACGTCAGCTGGATGGGATCGGGTCCGAGATGCGGGTTTAACGAACTCTTTCTTCCTCAAAACGAACCCGGATCCTCGATTATGCCCGGCAAGGTGAATCCGACCCAGTGCGAAGCGCTTAACATGGTATCCGTCCAAGTAATAGGTAACGATACCGCTATTGCAATCGCGGGATCTTCGGGTCATTTTGAGCTCAACGTCTTTAAACCGATGATTATCCACAACTTGCTGCATTCGGTTAGAATTCTTTCCGACTGTTCGAACAACTTTACCGATTTCTTGATCAAAGGACTCAAAGCTAACGAGAAAAAAATACACTATTACCTAAATCACTCGCTGATGCTCGTGACGGCGCTTACCCCGGAAATCGGGTACGATAAATCCGCCAAAATTGCAAGTCTCGCATTTGAAAAAGATCTTTCTTTAAAAGAAGCCAACAACCTTCTCGGATTTTTGTCCGAGGAAGAGTTTGATCGTTTAATCGATCCTAAAAAAATGATCAACCCGGAGCTCTTATGAACTCCCCCGTCAACGACTCAATCAACGGTTTGATTGCATCGTTCTCTCCCGAATCGACAACAAAACGGGCAATAACTCGAACGGACGTTAAGGCGTTGGAAGTTTTTCTTGAGGCCGTTCAAAAAAATCCGAGAGAAATAGCCGCACTCGAGCGCGAAAAGCGGGAGAAATTATATGCAGCATTAGACGTTTTGAAAACGGAAAATTCAAGTACAACGTTATTTTCCCGTTTAACTTCGAAAGTAGTGACGTTCTTTCTCGGAAAAAGCAAGTTTTATACCGGAAACCTCGCAGCGCCGAGCTCTGAAAAAACGGGAGCCCAACTCGCACAAAAAGCAAAAGATCTATGTGAAGCATTTAGTGAAACGGAAAGCCAACTTGATACGCCGACTATTCTTCAAGAATTGCGTGATTTATTCAAGATACGGGAGAAAGTTTCAACGGAAACGTTCGATAAAGAGTTTTTGCATTTGGCTAGCTTATATCTGTATCCCCGATATCATCCCTCATCTGCAACCCGGAATAAAATTGTAGAAAGCCTGCAAACGGTAAAAAGCAGTCGAAAGTATTCGAATTATTTACTTAAGACTTTGAAAAAAATGATCGAAAAAGGAAACGTTTCCGGAGTGAAAACGGAATCCGTTGCTCGTATGTTGGCCGCCCAAAAAGTAACCTCTCTTAAAGAAAAACAAACTGAAGTAATGGATGCTTTGGAAAAAAGTTACCCCGGCTTACAAGATTTCATGAACTATGCTTGGGACGTTATATTAGCAAGTTCCAATCAACAATTGGAAGAGGCTTTACTGCGCTACGACACCTCACTCAATCAACTCATAACCCATCCTTTATTACCCGGAGAAATTGAGAAAACACAAAAAATCTCTCTTCAGGATGACAACACCGCTTTTATCGAATATATAATTTCGAGCATTACCGGACAAATCGACCGGGAGCGCAAAAAGAAGGAAAACACCGAATCAACATAATCCTTCTCCGGAAAGAATATCGTATTTGCCATCGGACGCTATTCAAGTTGTACCCTCCGTAGAACCCGCGTACCGGCAAATCGTAAAGCAGACTGCAGCGGACGGAGTTCCGATCCAAGAGTAAAACACGCAAAAGATGCAGGCAATAGCAACGAATTTTTATTCACACCGGGCCTTCAAAAGAGATGAAATACTTTCTCATCTTCTTTTTTTGAACTCCCTATCTCCCTGCCGAAGCTCTTCTCGGAAGTTAAGAAACAACGTCCCCGGGAAGGCTTAGAACAAAAGAGGGAAGCTCGAGCCCTTGCGTGTTTTTGGAAGCAAGAACCATCCCTTGGCTTTCGATGCCCATCAAAGTGGCGGTTTTGAGATTCGCAACCAAGATGATTTTTCGACCGAGCAGAGTCCTTATGTCTTCAAGCCCGTCGCCTATTCCTGCAACTACTTGTCTTTTTTCAAGACCTATGTCCACAAGAAGCTTTAGAAGTTTTTTACTTTTAGGGACTCTTTCCGCGGCACATATACTACCGATTCGAAGATCGAGCTTTTGCACCTCTTCGACGGTGATTTGTTCTTTGAGAGGCATCATAGCACGCTCCTTCTCGGAAACGGAAGCCCGGAGCTCCCTTATTTTTTTCAGTATCACTTCCTCTTCCGCTCTAGCAAAGAGAATGTGCGGTTTAGGTAAGACGGAACCTTCTACAAGCTTTGTTTTCAGGATTGCATCCCATCCCGTTTCAAGAAGCGTTTTTTCCATACCGAGAAATTTTCTCACCTCTTCGGCAGTCTTCGGAATGATCGGAGAAGAAATAAGCGCTAAAAGTTTGATACACTCAAGACAGCAAGCTAAAGTGTTCCGCAGATCGGAGATCAAACTCTCTTCTTTAATCAACTTCCAAGGTTTCTTTGCATCAAAATACACGTTGCCCAGCTGAGCGAGTTCCATTACGAGTTGAGAAGCTTTTCTCAGCTGAAAAGTATCGTAGGCTTTTGCGCACTCGTTTACAATTCTCTCCCCTTT
>Ga0116227_10006063_pt1 | contig 24819 bp, 19 predicted proteins | sample S1TSphgellanicum_FD_89693 | JGI IMG/M metagenome (GOLD analysis project Ga0116227, IMG submission 89693) | Host-associated microbial communities from peat moss isolated from Minnesota, USA - S1T2_Fb - Sphagnum magellanicum MG | ecosystem: Host-associated > Plants > Peat moss > Unclassified... | reverse complement strand
TATTATTTTCAGAAATGTTGAAATTTTCAAAAATTATTTCTTCCAAATCAAAAAATATTGTGAAGGACAATAGTGAATATTTAGGAATATTTCATTCGTTGAAATGAATTTTTCAAAATTAATTAATTATTCAACAGACATGTTTTGAAATGGCCAAGGTACTATGATATCAAGGGAAAATTTTATATATATATATAATTTATTATTATTATTATTATTATTATTGTTTATTTATTTATTTAAATTTTTTTTCTGCCAGAGCCTCAGATTGCATAATACCCTTGAGCAAGTACTTATTTTGGGAACACCCTGCTCCTCTGGCATTACCCTAATCAAAATAGGCGTCCAAAAGCCTTAAATTTCATTCAATTTCATGATTGGGAACCAAAGATTATGGTGATGAGTATGTAATTGTCACTCAGGAGAGATTCCACCATTCACCTTACACTTCTTGAGGTTAACTGCTCTTTCAAATTCATGAAACCAGCATAGACTAGTAGATGACAATCATCCGGTGGTTAACTACTTACCTCTCATGCAGTCCATGAAGAAGAACAGTGTTGTAAAACCTCATGGATTGGCCAGCCCCAAATGAGTCACAATAGTTAAAGTTTACCGTATCTTCTGGAGATGAGATTGAATATAAAAATGCTTATTGGCTCAGAGGGGTTTAAAGAGTAGTCACTGGTTTTAGTTAAAATGCTCTGGAGTGTGGACTTTGCAGGGCATGTGTCTGAAAGGTTGGCATAGCTTTTTTTATTATTTACTAAATTATTTTTTAACATTAATAATACACCATGCATAGTCTAAATCAGGATCTCTGAGTTCAAATCTAACATTTTTTGAGCTTAATTTGGTCACTAAGAGGCCTCACTCAAAAAGGTAAAGGTACCAACTTGGGTGCTGGTTCATCATCCTGGCCACATAACGGGCATTTGTCAGATGTCTTAGTACCATCCGTTTGCCTAAAGAACAGACAATTTTTAACCTTGGCCGTATAGTTATAATATGGGGTAGGTATTATAAACTGGGGGTACTTCTACTGTTTCACATTGATTAGTTGGGCGTGCCTCACAAGCCCAACTTTCTTTTTTGCAATGAGCCAAAACTGTTTGTCACCATTTTTGGTCTGGGCTAATACCCCCATTAAATAAACTAGGGGTACTTATTAGAGTACTAATATACAGAGGGTGCTGAATAGGCGTGTGTAGGTGTGAAGAAAAAATGTTACGGGCCAACAAAATTAATGCATTTTTTGGTCTGGATTTTTTTCTTAGCTATATTTGACTGAACTAATATCTCAATGTGCAATAAGATTTGTTACTGTTGTGAGAATTTTCAAGGATGAATGGAAATGTTAAAAACGGATCATTATTTTCAATGTTCAGCAGAATATGTTTTTTCCTCGTCAATGGGATTGCTAGATATGGTAGTTTACATTTGTCTTTTTGGTTACCTTGAGTCACCTAACAGTCAATGTGTTCATGCACATTACTTTGTTTCTCTTTGTATTTGGAGTTCTCTTGTGAGGCAGAATATTTGCCTGGCACCTTAAGCAGTGGAAGAATTCAATTGTCTAGGACATTGGGGTTATTGTTCCTTTCATTTGCAAAAGAGTCTGGACCTTTTCATATTGAAGTTTGCATGTACATTGTGTTGGGAACGCCTTTTCCCTTGTCCTTCACCAGCCCTTTTTTTTTGCTTACTTTTTTTATTTCCATATAATTTTGATGTTGAAAAGTTTGATGCTACCGCCCTACCCTATTTTCGAGCAGTTTTTTCTGCCGAAATTGCCTAAGTCTGATAGTGAATTATATTTTACAGCCACTTGTTTGATCAATGACTATGAGATATGTCACAAGGAAGAGCAATCACATAAATCCATTGGATGCAACTTTTTGAGGGGCATTGCCAATGGGTTGTTTCCTTTCACTCTCAATAATGCACCATTCTTAATGAAAATTCTCTCAGCATGACCTCTATCTGTCACCACTCCCTTCACTCAGCTTGATGGTAACATAGCCACCATTTTCACTTGTGTTCATGGTAGATTTGCAGTAAAAAAATGATGTCCAAGGGTTCATTTCAATTTTAGTTCTCCTAACCAATTTGTGTGAAAGTTTGCCAAATCTTAAGGCCTAACATCCAATGTGCAACATTCTTGTAAGCTGTTAGCCTTAGTGATCTTAAATTGAATTTGTCAAATCTTCAATCAATGGGAGAATCTGATCGTTGAAACTTGAATCCAAACCTATATGCAACAATACTACAATAATGACTTACTCCAAATAAGGTTCGGGTAAATTCTCAACTAGTGTATTTGTTTGAACAATTTCAAAAGTTTCTTGTTGTTTATGTGACCTTGTCTTGTTTCAAGATTTGTTTTGTGATGTGCATTGATTCAATGGGTATTTAAAGTTTTCAACTCTATCAATTTTCACATTGGATCCTTTCTGATTGGACTTTGAATTTTGATTCTTACAAAATGTTGGTGATCGTTTTCATTTTGTCAAACATATTTTGCAATTTGAGAGCTTTGGTATGTGTGAGGGAGACCACCATGCCTTTGATGAAACTATTGATAAATTTTAGGGGGTAAAAGCATAATCAATTAGATAAAAAGTAGTTAATCAATAGTAAAAATTGGTTTTCTTGAAAAACACAAGCAAAAGTACATTTTTTTAAAAATATTTTCAAGAGGCACCCATATGTATGTATAGGGTACTTATATTGCTTTTGATATGCAATGTTGAATGTCAAAAAAGTGAAATTGATGGACTACTATGTGCAAACATGTTCAAATGTCAAAAATTAAAAAGTTTGAAATAAGTATGCTATAAAATTGTAAAAGTGGGATTATGAGCATTTGCTAGTATGTGATGTATGTGATGCATGTTATACAAGTCAAAACTTTGTGGTTAATGTGCATGTTTTGGAGTAAAGAATTTTTAAATGTTAGAATTACATGTAGTTTCAAAAATATTTCTCACCTAGACTTTTTTTGATTGAAATGAAATGAAAATTTTCTCTCAAATTGTGTTGATGCATAGCACAATGGCACATTATTTTCCCCCGCCCCAAAGATGTATTCGACTTAATGAAGTGAATAGCCAAGGTTGTTGTCTACTATTTGAAGAGGCAATAACACATCAAGACTCAAAAAACTACCATCTACTATCCAAGGAAGTAGCAACAACACAAGAATCAATGGACTATCATTTGTTGTCCAAAGAGGTAATAACACCACAAGAATCAATAGACTACCATTTGTTGTCCAAGGAAATAATAGCATCACAAGAATCAACAAATTATCATTTGATGTTAAAAGAAGAAACAACACCACAAGAAATAACAAACTATCTATCCAAAGAAGCAACAACACCACAAGAATCAACAAACTATCCAACAAGGTAACAACACCGCACGAATCAATAGACTACCGTCTAATGTCCAAGGAAGTAACAACACCACAAAAATCAACAGACTATCATCTACTGTCCAAGGAGTTAGTAGCAACATACTATAGATTAGACTACCATCTGTTCTTCAAAAAGGTCGCAACAACACAAAAATCAACATACTACTATCTATTGTCCAAGGAAACAATAGCACCACAAGATGGATCAAACTATCATCTATTGTCTGAAGAAGTAATAGCATATCAAGACTCAATAAATTATTGTCTATTGTCTAAGGAAGAAACGACACGTCAAGACTCAATAGACTACCGTCTCCTATCCAAAAACGTACCAACACATCAAGATTCAACAAATTACCATTTGTTGTTCAAGGAAGCAATAACACATCAAGACTCAATAAATTATTGTCTCTTGTTGAAGGAGGCAACAACACATTTCAACGACTATTATCTATTGTCTAACGACACAGTAACACATCAAAACTCAATAGACTATTGCTTCATATCCAAGGAGGTAACAACACATCAAGAATTAACAAACTATCATCTATTGTCCAAGGAGGCAACAACACATCAAGATTCAACATACTATTGTATGATGTCCAAGGAGGTAACAACACATGAAGATTCAACAAACTAATGTCTGTTGTCCAAGGAGGTAACGACACACGAAGATTCAACATATTATTATTTATTGTCCAAGGAGGTAATAACACATGAAGACACAACACATTATCATCTATTATCTTAACAAGCAACCACACATCAAAATTCAACAAATTACCATTTATTGTCCAAGGAAATAGCAACACCATAAAAATCATCACATTATTGTTTGCTATCCAAGGAGGCAATAACACATCAAAACTCAATAAACTATCGTTTGTTGTCTAAGGAGGCAGCAATACATCAAAATTCAACATATTATCATATGTTGTCCAAGGAGGTAACAACACATTAAGACTCAATAGACTATTATCTATTGTCCAAGGAGGAGAAGGGGGTGGAAAGGACCATGGAGGTGGAAGTTCATTTCATAAAAGAAGGAACAAAACCAACTTCTACAAAATCATGTTTCATGATTACCAAGGGGCAAGAGCAAAGAATCACAACTTGGTAGTCCTTGGTTAAACAAGCAAACCAGATGATGATAATTACCATCATAGGGTAGCCATAGTTGGTAATTAATATGGTTGGACAATCAAATGCAGAAACTTGGCCAAAACAAAACAATGAATGGGATTGATTTTGGAAAGAGGTGCATAAGGTTACTTTCACCCAAAAATAGGTAATGATTTTTACTTATATGTCACCTTTGCTTTGGTTGTGGAGAAGGTTATAACACATCTATCTCCCCAATGACCTTCAAGGATGAAAAATGTGCGGATGGTAGTCTACCAATATGACCTTGGTAGGAAACAACACAAGGTAACCAAAAGCTTGGATTCTAAAGGATGGTAGTCCTATTTTCACGCTTGGGATTTGTAAGCCAAGGATTTTAGGGACAAAATCCAAAATGGAAGGGAGGATAATGCTAAGGGTAGAAAATTGCCTTATGTTGGTTAAACACCATGGATGTTATGGGGTGTTTGCACATTAAAGAGTCCACTTTTGGAAGTCACGAAACGATTTTTGCACAGTGATTACTAAATTATAAGTAATATGTGTTATTAAATGGATATAAATGTTTAAATGGGACTCACCTATTTAATCTATACTATTTATTTAAACACATAAATAAATTGTATGAAAAGATGTTATCATTTGAGTAAGTAATGGACTTTTGAAATTGGTTAATACACCTAATCATAGTCCATAAAAACCATTTATGGACTCACATTGGGTAATCTATTTATGGGAATTGTGATTTTTTCCCCCCAATGTTATAGATGGGTTGTTCCAATCCTAAAATGAAAAGAGTCATTAAAAATTTATTGATTTTATTTTAGTAAAATTATGGAAAAGTGTGGAAATTTTGTAAAGTCCTTAATGCACTAAAAACAATAATGTAAGAGATGTTGTTTCACAGAAAAAATCCATAAGTTATACATTAGGGCTTCCAATCATCAAATGTGTGCAAAAATATATTTCACTCACATAGGCATTACCACAAGGTGACATCATTGATACATGTGTCATAATATGGCTATAAGGCATATTTTAAAGTTGTTTTGGGTGAAAGCACATTAAGGTGTAACACTTTTAGGCACATACGGAAGTCCATAATTGCATAAATTAACATTGTGAAGGTAGTGTGAAAGCAAGATACCTTGAATCACACAAGTCATTTTACAAGTTACCATTTGAAATGTATTATAAAAATAATTGCAACCCTAGTTCACCTTATGGAGAACTCAAATTTAAAAAATGAGCTTCTAAACTATTATTTTCATTCAATAAAATATTTAATAAAAAAAACCATAATTCAAGGTACATAGAAAATTTCAGTCATCAAAACCTTTCCAAAAAGTCTTCTTTGGTATCAATGTTATTACATCATACTACCATTGAATCCTTTTTTCATTAAAAAGAATTATATGAAGGTTCATGGAATCCATAGTCATTAATTATGAATTGTTACAGGTTTCTGGGTACTCCTTTAAAAGTTCATTATGTTATGACTATTCAAAAACTATCCATGAAATTCATATAATGTGATTATATTATATATAACATTATAATGTTGATTTTTATTCCATTTTAAATTATTATATTTAATCACATGACCTGTGGGAGAAACAAAACTTCAAAAGGAAGTTCAATTAGCAAGCCATCATGACGAATTTGCCAAGGAAGTGAGGCAAAACATTCAAAATGGAACCAAGTCACACTTCCAATTGCGAAATGGACTATTGTGGTATAAGCAAAATTGGCTCTATGTTCCGGAAGGGAGGATGAGGGATGTGCTCTTGAAGGAATATCATGATGGGCTGCTTGCGGGCTTGTGGGCCATGGTGGTGCAAAGCGCACCACAACATTCCTCAAGAAATCCTACTATTGGCCCAACTTGAAAGACGATGTAGAGGAGTATGTGAAGACTTGCTTGACTTGCCAACAAAATCGAACACTTAAAAAGAAGCAAGTGAGCTTATTACAACCTTTGCCAATTCCTGAAGGGCCATGGGAAAGTGTGTCCATGGATTTCATGGTAAGCTTGCCCCCATCAAGGGGTTTTGACGCCATCATGGTGGTGGTGGATCGATTTAACAAGATGGCACATTTCATTCTAACCAAAGATGAGGCCACGGAAATGGGTAGGTTATTCTTCACGCATGTTTTCAAGCATCATGGCCTCCCAAAGGACATAGTCTCGGATCAAGACCCAAAGTTCACAAACAAGTTTTGACAAGCCCTATGGAAGCGAATGGGGTCGGAGCTCAAGATGAGCACTTCCTTCCACCCCCAAATCGATGGACAAACCGAAAGGGTGAACTTGGTTATCCAACAATTCCTAAAGAATTATGTGGCGGCGGATCAACAAGATTGGGTGGACCACTTGGAGTTAGCCGAGTTTTGTTACAACAACTCAAAATATTCTGTAACTAGGTCCACCCCCTTTCAAATGGTGATGGGCAAGTCACCAATTGTGCCCATGACTTGGGCAGCACATGGACAACCCCCGAATGATGCAAATGACGAAGTGCCAATGGTCACACAACTTGATGAACAAAGGCGATGCCTATGGGAGGTGGCAAAGGCCAACTTGGAAAAGGCGCATAGGAAGTACAAGGATTTTGCGAACAAATCCCGACAGGAGGTGAAGTTTCAAGAAGGGGATAAAATGTGGCTGAACATAAAGAATTTCCGATTACCAAAAGGTTTGAGTCACAAGTTCTTGGGCCCATATGCGGGCCCATTCAAAGTGTTGAAAAAGAAACTTTTCGACATTTACAAGTTAGAATTACCGGAAAATCTTAGAATTCACCCCACATTTCATGTTTTTCTTTTGAAGCTAGTCACCCACGATGCCTCAAGGCCTAATCGGGAACATAACTCAAAGCCCCCACCAGACTTGGTTCATAATGAACCAAAATTTGAAGTGGAGGTTGTGTTCCAGTCAAAACAACTAAGAGGACGAAAGCGAAAATACTTAGTTAAGTGGAAAGGATACCATCCAATAAAAGCATCTTGGGTGAATGAATCCAATATGGAACATGCCCAAGAAGCCATAGAGGAATTCCACACTAGATCGGCAAAGAAGAGACGTAGAATGTGATGAGGACATCACCTTTCTTTTAATGGGGCAGGGAGTCACATAAAATGTACCACATCAAGTTGCAAGTGAAATAAAGACTAAAAACTTCCAAGAGATTGTATCACGAAAATGATGTATAAGTGCAAATAGGGTTGTCAAAGTTGGCATGGGACAAATGGAACTTCCTTGCGTAGGCCCAAATCAAAATCGAACTCCTACCTTGGGGTTAAGAGAAACCTTGACCCCAAAAGAGGAAGTAAGCAAGGTGAGCTTGTGGGGACAGGCACAAGCTCTAAGTGCATCCCAAAGGGTTGGTTGATAGTGGCGGCCAATGCGGGAAATCATGACCCCGTTCGCATTTTTTAATCGTGTAATTTGGGACTTGGGTTTTTGCAAAACCCAAATGTCGCTTCTTATACCTTGATAAGCAAACCGTTTAGTTAAGGCTTGATTGTTGTGATCAAGGCACAAGTTGTGGAAAGGAGCCATGTCAAGTAGCTTAGGTCAAGATTAGACTTGGCTTGAGTTCCTCATGAGGGGAAGGTTGAAATAATGGCCTCCCAAATGAGGGCTTTATTAATTAGGCTAATTTAGGTCTTTTGACGAAGCAAAGGTTAAGGGTTTTTTTTATGAGATACCCTTGGATTTGCCAAGAAAGTGTTGGAAACTTGGGGACGCCTAAGTTAACTTGAGGCAAGGTCCTACTGCAAAAGTCGACACTTGATGGCCAAATATCTAAAAGAAAGCAATTGCAATTTTTGAAAAAAAATTTAAATGTCAATGAAGACATCGACTTTTTCTTCTAGTGGGGGAGAATGTCGGAACCCTATTTTGAAGGAGTGTGAGGATGAAACTCATACTCTCGAAATGGGGACTTCGGAGTCCTTTGGGACTCTCAAAACTTCAAAGTTCGATTGCAGGGGTCAAAACACCTTACATTGGGGTATTCTTTATATCATTGGAAAGTTATCGAAAAGTAGATGTCAAAAATGGGCTTGCATGGGCCATTTGGACATCTGCAACACACATTATGGCAAAAAGAAGGGCCAGAAGTTAAACTAGCAGTTTGACTCCCGACCACTAAAAGTCAAAAATCGACCCGACCCCGGTGCGTGCAGGTGGAGTGCAACACACCGTTACAAAGATCTCAAAGAGAACTACAAGTTTGCTTCAACCTCATCCCAATCGGAGGTCTGAGCAAAAAGTTATGACCTCGCAAAGTCCCTAGGAGTCCAAATCGGGATAATTTCGGGACTCTTCCTTGGGAGTCTCGGGACAAAAAGCCATTCAAATGTGGGTGCTATGGGGAGGCACAGAGAATACTATATGGGGGAAGGTGGTGGCTTCCCCCGAGTCTGAGTTGTGGTGAATCTTGTGAGTCCAGAGTTGCCCGTGGCTTGTCCTAACACTGAAGTTGTTCTAAAATGTGAACTAACCAACTTGTTGGTTGGTTTGATGCAAGTTCGAATAAGTAAGTAAAGCTTGTCACTCTTCCTAGTCCCATCCCGGAGCTTCAGCATGCCCCTCTACCCCTTCTAGTGTTGAGAACTGGGAGCGTGCCCCGAGTTCCTCACAATTTTGTTGTTTGAGTAACTTAAGCCCATTTTGGGTTTAAGTAGGAACTTGGGAGTGCGTCATATTAGAATAGTCAATGAATCCATCTTGTTACTTTATGCATTATGAGTAGTCCATTTTTGCACATTGGAATAGCAATGCAGTTTATCTTGCTCAAACAGTATTTTAAATAGTCCATCCTACCACATTAGATTAGCCAATCAGTCCATATGGCCAATGTAATGTATTATGTTGATAATCCATTTTTGCGCATTGGAGTAGGGATATATTCCACTTGGTTCCACACAAATTCCTTCAATAGTCCATGTGTTTTAGTGGTAGCTAATTGCTAGCATACACATTGAAGGTCATTTAATGTTATATGTGTGACTATTCCTATGGTCTGATTCTTGCAACGGTGACAACAAATTCAATTCTTGTGATGAATTTGTTGAATCTAAAATTTGTTTCACCTTATCATCAAAGCATCCTTTTTTTTTTTTTAGGTTGTTTCAAATCATAAGTACGACCCTAAAATCCATATAGAACTAGACACAAAGTTAACAACTTCTCCATTCTGTCTCCTTTCCAACTTTAGAATTTGAACATAATATTAATCTATTATTTTCAACTCTGCATATTTATGTTATGTTTTGTTTTCCTATTTTTCTTCAAGTTGTTGATGTGTTGAATCTAAAATTTATTTAACCTTATCATTAAGGCATCCCTTTATTCTACTTAGGTTGTCTCATTTATCATAAATATGGCCTTGAAATCTATTTACAACTAACCACAAAATTAACAACTTTTCCATTGTGACCTTTTTCTATTCCATAATTTCCATATTACTAGATCTATTAATTTTTAGTTCTACACTCAACTTCATGAGCCAAACTAAACCTAACAAAATCTATAATAGTATGGGTGTTGCCTAAGGAAAAATACTAGTCATGGGGAAAGCTTAAGGGCCTCAAATGGCACAAAACTTTCACTTGCAGGTAGAATTTTAGTAGTTAACTAGGTAATTCTAGCCTCTATATTTGCTCTTATTTTCTATAGGGTTTAAAACTCTATGCCCCAAGTGGGTGGGCATTTGAAACCACAAATTTGAATCTAAAATTTATTTAACCTTGTCATCAAGGCATCTTTCTATTCTATTTAGGTTGTTTCAAATCATGTAAATATGGCCTTGAAGTCTATATAGAACCAGCCACAAAGTCAACTTTTCCATTTTGTCCCCTTTCCAATTCCAAAATTTCCATAGTACTAAATTTGTTAATTTTCAACTTTGCATATATGTTCTATAATGTTCTATTCTTTTTTTTTCTTCAATTTGTTGATGTGTCAGATTTGAAATATATTCAACCTTGTCATTAAGGCATCTCTCTAGCTTATTTAGGTTATCTCAAATCATGTAAGTATGGCCTTGAAGTCTATATAAAACCAGGCAAAAAGTCAACAACTTTTCCATTGTGACCCCTTTCCCAATTCTAAAATTTCCATAGTACTAAATTTGTTAATTTTCAACTATGCATGTATCTTCCATTTGTCCATTGATTTTCAATGTCTTCTTTGTTGCACACAAATCAACAAATTGACCACATTTTTATTTTTTGCATTACAGACTAAGTTTTTCCTTAGATTCAAAGCAACCAATCAAGGTATATGCATTGGGGAGTGTTCATTTGAACTTCTAAAACCATTCTTTGTTAAGCCCATGCGAGATCACAATACATGTTGTTACATGTATCATGTGGAGCTTGATGAGTTGTGATTGGGATTGAACAACATGCGTGGCCATGTAATGTCTTGTATAAGAGTACCACAAGCTTGTTGGAGTCAATTGTTTGTCCAAAAGGCAAGTAGGATGAGTGGTACAAAAAGGAATGCTTGTATGGAGAATGCACTAGTTGTGGAGTATAGATGTTGCAATTTTGTGGAGATGAGTTGAGTGGTTTAGACAATCAACAAGTACAATGGAGGCATTATGCCTTGGAAGAGACTAGGTCCCAAAATGGGAAAACCTAAAAGAAATTGACCTTAATCTACAAAAACGCCTCTTCAAATGAATTTATTGAGTATCTCAAACCCAAGTTCCAACATTTTGTCAAGCACAATTTTGTTGGTAGATGGCAAAACAAGAAATTTAAAACTTGTGTGAAGTCTTTCTCAAATGATTGAATAGTTGTTATAGTTGATTTTGTAAAAAACTATACATTCCAAATTCAAAATGAAGTGTAGTCAATGTATTGGCACTCCTATCATATTTTTATATTGGTTCATATTTCATATTGTTTTAACCTTAATTATGACCCATACGATGAGGATTCAAGGGTGTTGATTGAATATCAATTTTATGTGTCTAATGATCGAAAACATGATAGTGAGTTTGAGAAACATTATTTCCAACTCCACAAGAAGCACATTTCAGACCAAGGACTAAAGCCCACATAACATTATGTATGGTCAAATGGCGATGCAAGTCAATTTAAGTCATCAAAACCATGGTACTTTGTATCTAGATACCATAACTTGACACGTGGATGTAAGATGATGTGGTCATTTTTTGGGAGTGGGCATGGCAAGGGTCCCATGACAAGGTAGGGGCTATTATTAAATGTTTCGTCTAGTGCGAAAAATTGAATGCTCATGGCACTAAATCGCAAAATGTAACTAAGGTGGTCAATTTCCTTTGTTCAAATCTTTCTGATCGTCTTGAATCATTTTATACATGGAAAAAAAGACCTTTACATAGAGTCTTTTGGTATGTTGATGAAAATGATGTGGACCATAGTTTTCCCATGTTTGCATGTGACAGAGTGGAGGGCACACAAAAGATTCATTGCATCTTTGCCACCAACAAAAATGTGCTAACACAGTTGTTAGTTAAACCACTAGCATGTTTTTGTGTTTTTTGTATTGATGGCAAGTGGCTTGAATATCCAAACATGAAATGGACAAGAGATTGGATTTCTAGGCATGTGCAACCTGTTGATAACATATTTGTAAGAGATTTTATGTATGATGCTTAAGATGGAGAGTGGTAATATGGTGTAGATGGAGATGGACTTGCTAGAAGCTTGGAGGTTGATGATAACTTTGTTGTAAATGTAGAGGAGGGAAACAACAAAGGTGCAGATTTTTGGCTTGTGTGTTGTGTTAAACCATTTCACATGTTGAAACAACCTTACAAATGTAGATGGGGTACAGATTTTTATGAAGGTGATGATGTGGTTGTTGGGAAATATTACCAAAAGTGGGGTACTTCTAACTCTTCTTATGTTCAACTTTAAAAACTGTCATCTTGTGTTCATGTTTTCAAATTTGGTTAGGACAATGAAGTTTCTAATGTTACCTAAAGATGCCCATGTTTCTGGCAACGATGTTATGTATGAACTGCCTAATGATGTTGCTACAAGAATACGTTCTATTTTTGTTGCCTTGGATGATATTGATTAAAGATCTACTACTATGCAACTTTTTGTTCATAATCAATATGCATGTAGTTTTAATGCAAAGGGCACAATCTTGAGTGCCATAAGATTCCAATCCTCTTTACTCATATTTCACCATGATTGATTATTGCATCTAATTGTTATGGTATTACTAGGTTGTAGTAGTGTGTTTTCATGTTGTTGGGTGTACAAGGTGTAGGATGTCAAGTTTGAGGCTTAAGGTTGGTGAATATGTCTATGGCATGTTGTTCTACATTTCATAGTTATGGAGATGACAAGTAAGCTTAAGGTTAGGTCCTAGCCTTCTGTCTTTCTTACATATCATGATGTAGCTCAATGATGGTAGCAAAGACATCTTGGATCTTCTTGCATCTTGCCTTATGGAGCATGGTTAGTACCTTATGAGTTATGAAGAAATGTGAACAATGTATACAATATTGTAAATTACCCACAATTATGTAGGAAGACAAGATATTCAATATCATTATGGGTTGAGAGAAATCCTATGTGGGATGATTGCTTTACCTAATTCTATGATAATCTTCCCCTGTTTTTGCTCGTTCTCTATATGTATCATCTTTATGTTGGAGATCAAGAATGGAAAGCATATTTGTGAAAAGGGACCAACCCTTTTGGGTGAAGGCATGGTAAAGTGTACAACTAAAAGTACTTGCTAGTCTACTTGTCAAATGAACAAAAAGTAAAACCAAAACCCATCACAAAATTGTTATACATTCAATCTTTTTAGTTGAATGATAAATAACAAGATACTTTTTCATTATTATGCATTAATGTTTAAAATTTTCATTGTATAAGTAGGTTTCAAATAAACTTTTTAAAATTCAAGTAGCTTTTAAAACCTACTTTTTGTAGTGTAACAATTGATTCAAGTATGTGTTAAATATATTCTACCAAAGAGAAAGTAGATGTTTTTTTGGTGAGGCCCTTGAATATACAATGATCTTTATGTTATAACTTCATACATGTATATTTCATTAAATTTTCTAATGAAAAAGTAGGTTTGAATACCATATTGATTTGTTGATTTCAAACCTACTTATTCCTTACTTTTATTATTCCAAAGTTTTGAAATTTTGTAATTGATTTACAATAAACCCAATTCAGGGCTTAATAGTTTCAAAATGAAATTTAAGTAAAATTTGAATATACTTTCTTATGTTTTCATGAAAAAGTACCTTTTTTAAAACTTGATAGTTTTTTGGCAACTTTTTTTCCCTTTTGCAGTACTTATGTAAGGGTAATAATGATTTTTTTTTTAATACTATGTAATCAGTAGTTTCTTCAGTTGTCTACCCATGTACACATTATCTTCCATCACCTTTTAAAGGAAACAAGTTTATTTGAAAGATTGTATTGGAGTGTGATTTGCTACTTGTTGATGTATATGAGGAAAATTGGTCTAATTTTCCTTTCTTTGCCAATAATTCACCAAGTTCTAAATCTTATCTAAGTTTTTCTAGTTACAAAACCCAATGTGAGTAGTTCTAACTATTGTGAAATATGACATTGTTTATATTATTCAAATTACCATGATGTTATTTGTTATGATTTTGTGATGTTGAACCTTCACATCTATTGAAACCAATAGTACACATTGTGGACACCAATTACCTCATTTTGCATATTGTTTTATAGTTTATTGTCCATAGATGGAAAAACAATATAGTGGTTTCCACAGATGTCCATTGAAATTACCACATTAGACAACAATAACAACCAATAATACACATGTTGTCCATCAATTCTACTAGCTCAACATTGACATGAGTTCTATAAGCATCCAAGCAAGGCTCCTCATATTGTAACATTTGTTTTTATTAACATTATCTTGATATAGTCCCCTTCTTTGAAAATGGGCTTATCCATCATTTGTGGCAAGTAACCTATAATTGTGAGACAAAACAAAAACCCCATGTATCTAGAGGTCCCTTACAAGATCTACTATGTAAATGTGCACTAGAATAAAAAGGAAATAATGTGTACATAATTAAAAATGAAAGGGCAAAGACACTTGAATTGTGACCAACTTGTTTATGGTCTTGACTAATTTAATAGTTCACCTAGTGTTCATGTGTTCCAAAAGGTAAGTCTATTCTAGAATGGGTTCCAAAATATTTAGCTATGAAACACCATATATTCAAAATTATGTACACAAAATATAAGACAACATATATACAAAATTAAGCCACCTATATCAATCATTTTACTAAAACACTTGCATTTGTTGGTTTACCTTTTTCTTCACCCTTTCCTATGGAGATTTGAATTTCTGTTTATGTTGAGCTCCATGTATTGTGTCCAAATTGTCAATATGTAATGACAAGGGTCCATTAATCTTAACACATGTATGCTCACTTGTTGGCAACTCTTCATCATCTTGATTTGAATGCAATAATGCATCATCATCTTCATTATTTTCATTTTCATCCTCCATTTTTTTCTGAGACTTGTCAAACATGTTCAATTTTTTTCTAACCTCTTTCTAGCTAAGTTTGTCCCCCTCCACAACATGTTTGTTTCTTTTAGAATCCACATCCATGTAATCCTTACTTGTTCTACATGGACTTGTAACCTCAAGATTCACATTAACCTTGTTCCCCTAATCTTTCACATGAAAGCTACCAACATCGGGGCAAGTAGTTGATGTAGGAAGGGGGTGCCCATGAAGGGCTAGGCAGACTAACTAATATTAATGATCTCCTTGTTGCAAACTCTACCATTCACCCAATAACAACATTAGTTTGCCATGAATATAATAAAATAAATCCATATGAACACACATAAGACTTGTGACTAAACTCAAGCATAAACAAATTGTGTTATGGTGTAATGTTACATATGTAAGCTAACACATGCAATAATGGATATAATTCTCATATAATGGAAAATAAAACATCTCAAGGACTCTATGCAATGGAACAAAAGACAATGCAAGGGCTTTAAATTGTGGAATGTAAAACAATACAAGGAATTTCTAATAACAATATATGGATATTACAAGGATTGTGTACTCGAAAGTAGGACAACACAAGAAATCTATAGCAATTCAATTGACATTACAAAGATTATGTATCGAAAAGTAGGACATATAAGGATTCTATAATGCAACTCTAGACATTGCAAGGACTTGTAATGGAACATAGGACATTGCAAGAACTTTGAATGTAAAGGTATGCATTTCTCACTACTATTAAGGAACACTTCAGAATTATGTCAAGACACAACAAAATTTTAATGGACTCCTAGCACAATATCAAGAGATTGAAGTACAACTTTAGGACAAACTAATGCAAACCCAAGTTGTTGTGGACTCCTAAATCAAACATATAATACAGTATGGACTACTTCTAAAGTTGTTAAACTCTTCAAATCTTCAAGTTAGTTGAACCACATGATCAACTTAGAAATTATGGTAACACATACATGAACTTTCAAAGTTTGCAAAATTGATTAACAATGGACAAGTGGGACATCTTAGGGTTTTCGTAGACCTCAAATGCAACTAAAACTAAAAACTAACAAAAAAGAATTCAATGAATCAAGAAAATATGAACTTGCACCTCTCTAATGTCCTCGAGGCTGTTGAGACTTTGTTTGATTGATGCCTTCAATAAAAACATCAAGATTCTTGAAGCCCACTGAAATCCACCACAAATCATGCATTTCCTCCCCACATCCTTGTTAGACACATTTAGTGGAAGTTGCAAAGTAATACAATGCACACCATTCATGATATACATGCTTACATGAAGCAAATCGTGCAGCCCAAACAAGTGAAAACCCTAATCCAAAAAATGCACATTTCTCTATAATGATCCAAGTTCTTAATATTGGATCAAGACTCTCAACCAAAAGGGATGGTTGTGGCACCAAGGTCCTTCCAGTATCTCCACCCCTTAGAGATCTCCCAATTACACCCTGAACTACTCTATCATGCCGCTTACAAATTACAACTAGATCTACCAATGCACTCATGTTGCTAACAACATCAACTAACAATTTATGAACCCTTTCATATTTTGCCTCACTCTCCTCAAGTTTTAATTATAAAAAATCTATAATGCCTCTTTGAAGGACCATTTTATTGGTGAGGGTTTCAACATTCATAGTCCCAAAATCGTTGAGGCCAACAACAAATTGTTAGATTGCTTTAATTTCTCAACAAGTTCATCAAGCTTTCCTTGTCCCATTACAAGTTGCTTTCTTCTATCTTCCATTTGAGAACTTTTTTTCACATTAACCAACACCATATCCTCTTGACCTTTTTTGTGAATTTGTAATGTTGTTTCCAAACTTGTAAGCAACTTCTGGGAAAACTCAAAATATGCATCCAAGTGTGGGGATAACACAGTAGATTGGTCATTCACCTCCAATAGGTTTACATCATTATAAAAGTTGTTTTCATCATTGAGTTTTGCACTAACAACATTGCCTACAATTAGAAACTTGAGCTTCCTTTGCCATGCTTGCTCTCCATTTGTCCATTTAACAAATGCAACCTAGTTCATCTTCGTTCTTTTCATTTCACATATGATGCCTCTAGCTTAATGTTATGACCTTGGAAAACAAAATGTAAGGTTTTTGATGGGTAATCATCTAGAGGCTTTCTACTTGTGCAAGGATTTTTGGATTTGTACACTCCATGTAGCGATGCCCATTTTTGTTGACAATGGACCCAAACAACTTTTCTACCTCCTCCTTTGTGCAATCTCTAAGCAACTCAATTTGTCTTGGATTTAGTCCAATGAAACCCAAGTCATACTTGCTTCAAACTTTTTCTAATGAAACCACAATTATCGACGGGTGGAAGCAACTTGGGGATTTCACCAAAGCATGTTTCTACACAACCTCGAACACTAAAATTAGGATTAACATCCTCCTTCTTCACTTTTTTATGAATGTCACTATTGTGTCCAACACTTGTCAACAATAATTTCTTGTGAATGTTAGTATGTTCAACATTTGTAGATGGCTTACCATTAGACATTAATATAGACATTTCGTAGAAAGCAAGAAAAACATGAACCCTAACGTTCAAGCTCGATGCAATGATCACAATACTAAAAACATCTCTAACAAAACGACAAAATAGTGTATGCATTACACACAAATCCTGTGTGCAAAAGTGAATTGAACATGGTGACCTACTACATAGGTGACTTATTATAAAAGTGCCATGTGGGTTAGCGAAAAATGAAATTTCAAGTTTAACTTTCCCACCCAACAGGTTTTTGATTTCTTATGCAAAGCACATTTGCCTAAATTGGTCCAGCTTAATAGGCGATTACCTTAGGAGACAGTAGTACCATCATTGGATGGTAATTACCATCAAATCGCAAAACCATCACATGAAAATTATAGAATGAAAGTTGTTTTAAAATAATACTATCAATACAATGAACTACCTTCATGGGGCAAAATTATCAAAAATTAATTATGGGAGGAAGATCTTTTTCTTTGTTTTGCTTTTGATTTGTGTTCATTTTTATGTGCAAGAGAAATTTGAGAAGTCATCACCTATAGGAAGGCATTCAATTTTTTCCCCCTTTATATTCCCATTTCTTTCTTTGTCCTATTTTTGATTTCCATCTCTCAACTCACTATGTTTATTATGTGCAAGGTTGTTTAGAAAAAAGACACATCAATTAAGGTTCATGAAAAGTCTAGAATTTATTATTTTATTTTTTTTCCTTTTCTCTTTTTCTCCCTTTGTGTTTGGCATTTGCAATGTAACCTAAGAAGAAACAATGATCAATACATTATCACCTATAAAAATCTAAAAAGAGCCAAAAGGGCCTGAGCTTTCCCAAGTTCATTTTTTTTGGTCCCTCTTTTTCTATGTTGCAACTCAAAAAGAAATGATGATTGCATTAATTATTACATTGCATGTTAAAGTTCAAAAAAGCCTAAACTCTCTTGAATTTTATTTTTTTTCACATTTACAACTCAAAAAGAACATGACAATCACATTGATCACTACTTACATCTAGTCCAAGAGGAACTAAAAAGGCTTGAGCTTTCTCAAGTTTGCTCCTTTTTTATTTCAATATTTCACTACTAAAAATCGTGTCATTTGCAACTAATCACTATATAACTAGCATGCAACTAGTTGTCGTTTGCAACTATCTCGGTCATGTTTGCAACTATAAATTTGATATTGTATAAATTGTCAACCATACGGTTGTGTGTGCAATTAATGTGCAATTAAATGTGTACAACATGGACACGTGTCATAAAAATAATGGCCTAAACTTATACATACTTAAATTATTATACTTAATATATTTACATAGGCTATGTATAATAATATTATGTGCCTCTAGTATTAAGGTTAACCACATGCTAATTTATGCTAACCTAAACTAACCATGGCTAAATTTATTAAGCTAAACTAATTATGGCTAAATTAAATTAGGCCAAATTAATTATGGCTAAATTAAGTTAGGCTAAATTATTTATGGCTAAAAAAATATGGTTAAATTAAGTTAGCCGAACTAATTATGGCTAAATTAAGTTAGGCCAAACTAATTATGGTTAAATTAAGTTAGACTAAATTATTTATGGCTAAAATAAATTAAGCTAAAATAAATTAACATGAAATAAATATGGCTAAATTAAATTAAACCAAACCAATTATGGCTAAATTAAGTTAGCTAAAATATTTATGGCTAAAATAAATTAAAATAAAACTAAAAATGGCTAAATTAATTATGTCTAAATTAAAATATACTAAATTAAATTAAACTAAACTAAACCATGGTTTAAATATATATTACAAGTTTTAAAATTTTATTTGTCAAATATATTTAAATATTTGTTTTGGGAAGTAAAATTATTTTATTTTATTTTATTTGGAATCTTTTTCAGAAAATGTAAATTTGATTAAACAAAAACATTATTCAGAATCGATTAATATGATAATATTAAAATTTATTATAAATATTCATAATTATCAATTAATTTTTATTATAATTATAATGATAATCAATTATATATATATAATCAATAGGTATTATATATTTAAATTCTATTATTTATGTTAAAATATTAATGTAAATAGGCTACACGAATTAACCTCCAAATACACAAACATCTTAAGCTAATTACTAGTTTGAATTATATAATAATGTTAAAATCATATTTTCATTGAGTAATCATAATTATTAAAAATATTCTACAATCATCTTTGAAGTGCAAAAAAAGGAGTAGTGAAAAATTAACAAGAAGAATAAGTTTTCCAAGTTACAACGTTTTTTTTTTTTTTCTTTGGACCCCTCCTACTTTCAAACCTCATAACTTTCTTTTTTTTTTATTCATTTTAAACGATTTAAAATGCTATAGGAGCGCCATCTGAAGTTTTACAAATTATGTTTCAATTTTAATAGCAAAAAAACAACATAAAAGGGATTTCCTGGGTGTTTAAGAATCAGCCTATATAGTGCTAAATGGTTTTTATTCTGAGTTTTTGACCCCCTTTACTTTGGGGGGCCATAACTTTCTCATTTTTAATCAGTTTTTCACAATTTTTAGTGTGTTAGATGCGCCAAGAGGAGGGCTTCAAGTTTTGTTTGGACACTAGAAGCAAAAAAACCCTCCCCTGGCTGCTATACTTTAATACATTAGTTGGATCTAATGTGTAACTAAATTGGTTCATGAAGTATGCAATGGAATTTTTTATCCCATATCCTTTGGCTTCCAATTCTATTTGGCTCAGTATATAACTAAGAGCAATAGCTTTATTGTAGCCAAACACCAAATGCCATTGGGGATGAATAAATAAATAAAGCTTGACCTTTATGAAATGGTTAATCTTAAAAATAAAATTTGATTATTTTAATTTTATCTATATAGCCTAAACCTAGCTATGTTCAACCTATTTACATACCTAAATAAACCTACTTATCTAATAGGGCTAATAATTACCTACCTACATAGGCACGCGTGTTAGCATTTTATTAGTCAAAAATTGGATGATTTAAATTTCATTAATTAATATTTTAAAATTAAAAAAATAGGTAGGCTTTAATTGCCACGTGTCATCATATAATTTGTGTTTTAAAATGACACGTGTCAAATGGTCAATGAACGTTCCATGGTGTGCCACGTGTCATCATCTCAATGGCAAAAACTTTAATGATTGAGATTAATCCAATGAATTGTTAATTTTGAAAACATAAAAAAATTAAATAATGACATGTGTCCACAAGCTAGTTGTCCAATTTTTAAACACATGTCATATTTTTATCAGTTACATTATAGTTGCAAGGAAAGTTGTAACAAGGTGCAACTACATTTGGATTAGTATGTATGGATGAACATGTATATTAGCATTGTATATACATGTTGCATATGTAATGTCGCATGCAACTAAATTTCATGTGCAACTTGTCTTATGTAACTACACAAATTTGTAGTTACATGTGTTGCATGCAACTGAATTTTAGTTGCAAACGACAGTTGCAAAACCCAAAATTTCTAGTAGTGTTTCTTCCTTTTTTTTTTCCCCTCTTGAACTTTGTTTTCATTACTCTTTCTTTGTTGCAAATCACGAAGAATGCAATGATCATGTTGATCATCGCATGCATTCAATCCAAGGGGAGCTAAGAAGGCCCAAGTTTTTTCAAGTTCACTTATTTATTTATTTATCTCCATTTTTTCTTTCTTTCTCCCTCCTATGTGTTGTATGTGTTGTAACTTACAAAGAATGCATCATTTGCATTTGGTCCAAGAGGAGCTTTGGAAGGCTTGAGTTTCTTAAGTTTTTTTTAAACTTTTTATCTCTCCTTTCTTCTATCTTTCATTTTTTCTTTCTCACTATTCCCTTCTAGTTCAAATCTCTGAAGGTCCCTACAAGTTCTTAAGGTCCTAACTCTATGAATTGCCATAACCAAATAGTTAAGTTTTAACTTTATGAATCACCATAACCACCTAAAACCCAAGTTTATGAGTTGCCAAAGCCATTTGAAACCACCTTTTTGAATTGCCATAATTATAAGAACCCACAAACCCCTCCCCCCTTAATTTAATACTGTTCAAAAGTTGATTGCAACCTTGTTGGGACATGCCCAACAACCCTCATTATTGCCGTTTTTTGTTGTCAAACATTCTTTTGTTGTTTAAATGTAAATCTTATGTTAAACCTTCTAGGACTAAAAGAAAAAATGACACATTCCCAAGCTCTTTAATAGACTCAAATATGAGTCCAAGGTGAACACAACAAAAGGATGAAGAGTTGGGGTACACTCCCTAGCTCGCAGCATTTTGAAGGTAAAGGGGCATGCTGGAGCTCCAAGATAGAGACTAGGAAGAATGATAAGCAAATCAATTATTCACACGGACTTACACAAACCAAACAAGAAGTTGGTTAATGCATAGTTGGAGCATGTTTGGTGCATGGACAAACCACGAACAAACATGAACTCAAAAAACTCACCACGGCCCGAACTTGGGGAAAGCCACCACTTTCCCCCTTATAGTATTCTTTGTGTTTGGCCATAGGGCTAGCACCCAAATGTAATTTTGTTTCAGGACTCCCAAGTTGGGAGTCCCAAAATTCCCAAAATTAGGATTCTCGTGACTTTGGAGGTTCATAACTTTGTGTACAAACCTTCGATTGAAGTGATATCTAAAGAAAATTTATAGCCTTCATCAAGATCTTTCCAACAATATGTGGCAAGCCACTTAAATGCAAGTAAATTGGGGCAATTCCCAACTTTTAGTGGTTGAAAATCAAATTGGCAATTTGACTCCTAGCCCTTCTTTTGGCCATAACTTATGTTTCAAGTACCCAAATGGGTCATACGAGCCCATTTTTGACATCTATGTTCCAAGAGATTTTAAATGATATAAATAACTCTAAAATTCAATCAATTTTGACCCCTACAATTGCTCTTTAAAGATTCAAGAGTCCATTGAGATTCCAACTTCCAAAGCGGGAGTTCATTTGAGAGTGTGGGGTTCATTCTTTCACACTTTCCTACACTCTCGATAACATGAAATGTGACTCTTGGGCTTCTTGTGATAATTACAACTTCATTCTTAATGTCACATACTTGATTTATTACATTAAAAAAGGGTATGCATTTTCATGATCCTCATCTTTTGTTGCAATCAACACCTTAGTTACATTAATCTTTCCAACCACAGCAAGAAGATTCAATGGCCAAATTCCCCAAACCCTAAACCTTGATTTTATATATTTTTGGGCCATTGTAAAACTTTGTCCACCCATTTTGCCAATGTGACATTGTCTAATTCAGGATAAATTTTTTTGCCATAATAAAATCTTTCTCCTTTCTAAAGGCATTTTTAAATAGTTTGAAATAGGTCACATCTAATGGTTGGAATGCATATGAAGTATGGGAAGGTAAGGTCACCATGTCCAACCCAAATGTGATTGCTTGTTCAATTTCTTTTATTGTTATGTGTGATTCATGTTCATTTGAAACTAAGAGATGATGATTCTCTTGAGAAATTCCCCTTGACCTACAAATTTACTATTAAAAATGGCCAATGGTTGAAAATGTTATATGTAATCATCCAAGTTTTTCCTACACTGCCACACATGTGAAATCTCGATCCAAATAACTTCTTACATCCTTGAACCTTTGAAAATATAAATAGTAGGTGAGGCTACATTTTTTGCATTAACAACATAATTGATAATCAACTATTCTTCAAACTTGGGTGCGGTGTTATAATTATCACAAGAGCTTTGACTAATCAAAATTCAAGCACTAGATTGTTGCCCCACTTGCATTCCACTTTCATCCAAATTCTAGATGTGGTGTAGTGGGCACTTGTCTTGTGTATATAATTTTTCCAAGTTGAGGTAAAAGATATGGAATGTTTGGCGAACAATTAACCCTTTGTTCTTAGAAATTTCTAGCTATTTTAAAAAATGTATACTATTTTTTGGATTATGTGTTTTGGACCAGTACCATTAATTGCTTCCTAGAATATTATTTCATAATGGTGTGGGTTTGGTTTGTGTAACTTTAGCTACCTTGAGTTTGACTTGTTGAAGGGTGATGAAGAAGCCTCCCTTTTGAATATTCTAAATCTAGGTGACTATTACTCCATCTTTTGCTTTTGTTAACATGCCTTAATTACATACCTAGTTTTTTTGATTTGATTTTACCATTTTTGTGATCTTAAAGTGAAATTAAAAGGATGTTCCAATACATGTTGACTTTTTCCCAAATGTGTGTCCCTTCTTCACTTCATCCGTTGCATCTTCTAATTATTGATAGACTATCCATTTGTCAAATTTAGATCCACATACTACATGGGTGTATTTACGATTAGGGTACCACAATAGGAACCATGGCATTGATTTGTCTTGTGTCATAAATCTTAAAGCAAGATTTAACAAAATGAATGTTTTGAGATGTTAAACAATGAAAGGGAAATATGTATGTTTAGGCTTTCAACCATTAAATGTTATAATGATCGAATGATTCAAATCAATTTAATAAAATTTGAATGTCTTGTTCAAGTATGAACCAAAATGAAATGAAAGATTATTTAAACATTCCAAAATGACATACTTTCATGTGGAGTGCCAAAACCCTTTTAAAAACATCAAATAATGTCTTACTTTTTACACCCACATCTCTTATACTTCTTTCCAAACCTTCATAATGTAAATTTGTAATTAAGAAAACTAATTTGATTGTCCTGATTATACATCCTTTATATGAAAAATTCAAGATTCTAACATCAATTCCACAAAACTTGGTGATTTATCATACTAAAAATCTATGTCATCATATAAAACATACTTTATTTTATTTGTGGCTAAAATATGGAATAATTTGAGCAAATATGTTTAGTTTTATTGAGTCCTCTTCAATAAGACTTCGTAATGGGACATGATTTTTAAGCCATCCTTTGTTAGTCTTGGTTAAATTTTTAAAAACTACTTAAATACAAATCTACTTATATAAAAGAATCGGTGTGTGTCCGTCCGTCCGGATATCGGACTGAGTTCCTATTGGTTGGAAAACTCAGGGTAATGGGTATCACTCAGTGTCAGGAAAAATCACTCAGTGTGTGTCCGTCCGTCCGGATATCGGACTGAGTTCCTATTGGCTGGAAAACTCAGGGTAATGGGTATCACTCAGTGTCAGGAAAAATCACTCAGTGTGTGTCCGTCCGTCCGATATCCTATTGGC
>Ga0116227_10006061_pt1 | contig 24838 bp, 29 predicted proteins | sample S1TSphgellanicum_FD_89693 | JGI IMG/M metagenome (GOLD analysis project Ga0116227, IMG submission 89693) | Host-associated microbial communities from peat moss isolated from Minnesota, USA - S1T2_Fb - Sphagnum magellanicum MG | ecosystem: Host-associated > Plants > Peat moss > Unclassified... | reverse complement strand
TTTTGAAACTTTTCCCACCCACCCACCTACTACCCCTCATTGTCTCCCACCTACCTGCTCACCTATATATTTAAATTAAAATTAGACTCTTCCCCATCTACCTACTCACCTTAATATTTATAATGTGCTATTCTTGTCCCCACGCATCCCCCCTCCCCCCACCCCCCATCTATTTATGTACCTACATGCCTTTTCACTCTCCTACCTACCAACATTTAAAGTAGGTACCTATCAAACTCCACTTACATGGTTGCTATTCCAATAGACCCCCGGTGGTCAACAATGATGAGGAAAGAATAAAATGAAAATATTACATGGACCTTGGTCTTGTTCACTCAAACAAATAAATAAGGGGACAATTCAAATATTTGACACCCCTATACACGAGTATTGCAAGTTCTGTTCAAAGAGTGTTTTATTGTGTTTCTCTAGTGTTTCTCCTTGCATCGGCTTGGTTCCATGGTGTTTGGACTTGCAGTACAAAAGTTCTTGAATATTGAATGATTTCTTCACTGAAAATTAAATTAAATTAAATTGTAGCTGAAAATGTCGGAGGAATTGGAGTGTACCTTTGGTGTTGTTGGAAAGATCTTGATGAGCAGGATTTAATGGAATTTATTTGGTAAGATTTGGATTCAGAATGTGGGAGATATTGATTTTTAGGTGATTTCTGTCCCTGAAAATTCAAATAAATTCTAAAAAATCAAGTTTTGGAAGGAAAAATCAGTTGAGGACGTGGTAACACTTGGGCCAACGGCACAGGCCACACTAGTCTATCCATGAAACAAGGTGGTTTGTTTTGTAACTACGTGCGATCCACCAAACCTGGGCGCTTCAGATTCTGTTCTTTGTATCTTTGGAAAGCTCTTGACGAGGAGGGGTGCAGCGGCTTGGTTTCATGATGTTTGCACTTGCAGTGTAATTTTTTTTGAATATTGAATGATTTTTTCATTGAAACTTCAATTAAATCATAACTAAAAATTTCAGAGGAAGGGAATATATTTCATAAGATTTGAACTTAGGATGAAATAGATATTAAATTTTAAATGATTTTTGTCACTGAAAATTCAAATAAATCATCAAAAATCATGTTTTCAAAGGAAAAATCAATTCATAATGTGATCACACTTGAAGGTCAATTCTTCATACTTCAAGTGTGATCACATTATCAATTGATTTTTCATTTCTTCATACTTGAATTGAATTGAATTGACCATGAAAAAACCATTCAATTCAAGTATGAAGAATTGGGATGTGGGTTTGGTATTGTTGGAGATATCTCGATGAGTACAAATTAATGAAATTTATTTCATAAGTTTTGGACTTACGATGTGGGAGATATAAAAATTGAGGTGATTTTTGTAATGATAAATTCAAGTAAATTACAAATAAAAATAAAAATTGAAAAAAAAATCAGTTGAGAATGATTTATACTGGGAGTTCATATTTAACTCTTCAAAAATTGAATATTGGGTTTAAGGTTTAATGTTTATTTTAACACTAAATCTTAAACCTTACAAAAACAATTTTCAAATATTAAGTTCCCATATTTTGAAATGGGCTCACACTTTGGCCAACGACACAAGCCACATTAGTAATTATTCATTGAGGGTTGAAGTTAAGAATAAGAAAGACAACACTTATTTCCTCTCACCATCTTTATCCCATGTCCTCCTCCTCTTCCTCTATAATGATTTCAAGATCATTTTTCCAATGATAAGCTAACATATTTTCTCAGATCTGAAATCCTTTTTTAAATTTTCTTTTGGCTAGAATGACAAACAATGCATACATTGTAGACGTTTCAAAGAAGAAAATTTCAGAAATTTGGCTCTTTCAATTGGTACATTTGCATGTGACCTTCAAATATCTGCTACACGTTGTTGTACGGTGAATTGTTGTTGGATTTACATCTTATGCTTGTTTGTATGTTAAGTAAGTGGTTAGCTACATCTACATTTGGGATTGATTTGCGGTTTTCATGCTTTTGTGATTTTTAATGTTTCTTTGTTAGATGGCCATGGATAGCACATCACTTCTAACGTTGCCACACACACACACACACACACACACACACACAAAAAGACGGAAAAAAATATGACAAGCACTCTTTGGAAACTCAACCATTAAAAAATTGAAGATTTGTGTTCAAATGATTAAAATTGTGTCACCTCCAAATGTATCCTATACAAGGATGCGAGTTTCTATCCTTCTCTATTTCAAGTTAGAATCTAATGATACCTAATGCATGGAGTTGTGCTTTGTGGGTTTTGTATTATTCTTCAATCTCCTTAACTTCAATTGTTATTTCGTTAACGAATATCAAAATGGAAATGACATCAACAAATGTGTAACGAGTATTATTGCATCTTCTGCAAACAAAGCATCGTCAAAAAAATCCCAAGCATATACCAATAATAAGTCACATCTATTACTAGTGCAAACCTCAACTACGTGCAGCATTCACTACCTTCAATTGGTCCATGATGAAAAGGGGGGGCATTGCATTCGGGTTGAGTGTCAAATGGATGATTAGTTACTCTCCTGATGTTCGACTGGAAAATAGTAGATGAACATTGATAACATTTCTCCTTGGATGATTACATTCCATCATGGAAAGCAAACTTCTGCCTGGTAGACTTAGCGCTAGTTCCTGGCTTCAATCAGAAGTGTACAATAGAACTGCAATCTTGGTAATAAACAGTTGAGTTGGCTGCCTTGAGATTTGAAGCTTTTCCATACTCCAGCTTTGCTAATCCAGCTACTCCAAAATCCAGAAACAGCTTCTAAGAGAATATATGCATCAATAGAGTAATCACTGCAAATTTATGGTAGTACAACTCAGACATTTAGCTAAACAGACAAACATCTGTTCAAATCATTTTTAAAACCAGGCTATTTGTGCATAAAACCAGCAATTAGCCAGAATCAATTGTGTATACAAATATCTGAGCTTCTTCTTCACTTCACCTTCAGGACCTCAAAACCTGGCAACAATGCAGATATATTACAAGCCCAGAAAGAGACTGGAAAAGCCAAAAAGAAAACCCTGCAGGTAAGTATTGACAGTACCTAGGAACTGGTGGTGCAGATCGAATTCCTGTCATAGGAATTTATGAACCTTTTCTCATTGCAGGCGAGGAGGAGTGTCTCTTTTGTGTGAATAGAAGTGAAAAAGCTTCTGATGGGGTGGTGAACCTTTTTCCTACAGTGCAATATCACACTCATTGCTTCATGAAGAAATAAGTTTTGGAATTGCTCACTAAGACCCTGGAAAGCCCCATGTACAGAAGTAAATGCAGTCCAGAATGCACCTCAAGAAGCTTCATCTGCGGCGTGCATGAGCAGCCTGAGCAGCCTCTTGCTGGTCCCTTGCCATGTGCTGTGTGTACAAAGGCAGCTTGATTATCTCATTGATTTCCTCCAGCAAGACCTCGTCTGTGATGTTATCCTGGATGCTTCCCATGACCTGCACTTCATGCAGAGAATTCTTTATCCAACCTACAAGAGATATTTGAAAAAGAAGGCCATCAAAGGGTCAATCTTGAAGACGAAAAACTACATACCAGCACTATTATTTTCACCAAACTGAATTCTCATCAAACAGAATCACTTCCCATCAGTATGCAGGCATTCCTATTCACCTCTGCCTAGCTGCTGCTGCTACAAAAAACAACAAAGTTCAAGTTTGAAGAAACCTTGTGGAAGACATGAAATGCATTGGGATTTTCCTTATCGTGGCGGATGCGCATGAAGTTCCAGGTACCAGTTTCAGGACTGTAACTACATTCTATCACCTTTCCAGCCATACTCGCAACATCCTCCTCCTCTGCAGCCATGAAAGAAATAAGCAGCCTTCCCTTATATGCCTCACCCCTCCCCAAACCCCAAATGTATCACTGTAAAATACTTACCTGGAAAAACAACTCTTGCATTCTCAAGCTGCTTCAACCTGCCCTTTTCCATCAGCATTAGATGATACTGGGTTCCAGTTGGTGAAACCTGCCCCAGTACAGCAAGTTGTCTTGAAAAAATTGAACTGTATTTCTCAGAATCCATAGCTCAAGAATGTAATTAATGCAATCGAGAAACAACTACACATGGACATGCACTTGAATGAACTTGCTGATTTGATTCAGTGTTCTTCAGAAAGCAGAAATACAAGACCATCTCAAAAGACTCTGTCTTGAAAACTGGGAAAAGAGAATCACAATCCCAAAGGGACCAGACACCTAACATCCAGGAACTCATCAAACCATGCAAACATACTGAGCAATTGCTGCAAAAGTAACTGGTAAATGAGCAGAACCTTGAGAACAAAATCAACAGAATTCATGTGTGCATATTTCCATTTGAGGAGACCTTCATGGGTTCGAGGTACGTATGGATCCTCCCAACCCTGAAACAAATTATACAGCAGTGAAACCAGTGCCCACGTAGTTGAAACTTTCCAAAGCCACCATATGAAACAAGTAAAGTGATGGGTTCAAAGCCAGAAACAAGGTTGGAAAGTCAAGTTCATAGAAAACACGAGACCTGGAAAATGAGACCATCAGCCTCATGGGAAAGTTTTGGAATAAAATTGTGAAGCAGTTTCCCAGTTGTTGAAAGCATATAGAAATTCTTGCGTCTCACCTACAACACAGCAGCAAACCCACTTATGTGATGTTACAACCCTGTGCATGGATCCACTAAAGGCAGGTCATTAAGTCCTGAGAGCATGGCAACTCCAAGAGTAAATGGCATTTTGTATTCAAAAGTCGTTTATATTCATGAACAAATGACTCCTGTGCTGCAGTAGTTGCCACATGTGACTATCAATATTACATACCCTGAATGGTTCTGCTTGGAAGTCGTAAATGTCTTGTTTGCGAGCTTCCTCTTGTTGTCGGGGCTCATAAACCTCCTTCTCAATCATCTTCCACCTCTCATGAAATTGAAGCTGCAACATGACAGGTCATCTACCTTAGTGACATCCATTGGATGGACCAGAAGATCCTTCAAACAGCCACCACATGACTGCTCTTGCCAGGTCTTTAAAAGTGCTCAGGTGACCAATGATGGACATGACAGGAACCATTGAGAACTATTCCTGCACTCGAGACATTTTCTGTGCACCTTGGGCTCAATTACCTCCTCAAAAAAATGTTTTCCATTTCTCATAAATGTCAAGCTGCAAGCATGACATGGCTGAACTCTACCTTAGTGGCAACTACTGGCAGGACCATTGGATCCTGCAAAATAGACACCACACTACTGCTATAGCCTGGTCTCAAATAGTACTACTAATATGACAAATGCTGAATGTGACTGGAACAACTGAGACCTAATATCTTGCCTGAGGCATTTCCCAAGAACTGGTTCCAACATTCTGTGCAAACAGGTTATCATCATCAGATGGTCAGATCCAAATATTTTGTCAAATTTACCTTTGCAAGTGACACTTGATTGAGCATCATCAAGTCATAAATCAAGTAACGCCGCTTATATTCCCCATCCTTTATCTTGTCAATCACCATCTCACCATCCAGAAGGGTGAGGTGGTGTGTTCCTGCCATGGTATCTCTGGAACCCTGCACATCCAGGGGTCCTGGGTTACTGACTATAATGCATGTAAAGACCACATTCAAACTACACAGATAAATACAATAAGCTGCTAAAGTAGAAAGCAAAGAAAGAGAGACTTTACCTTGACAGGAAACCGTAGTTGAACACGCCTAAAGCGGAAATTCCGGTCAATCAGGTAACAGCCTTCCCTTGTTATCAGCATCATGTACCGAGTTCCATCTGCTTTCCAGGTTGCATAGTAGTACTTTTGTCTAAGTAGCTGCAAGTTCTGCCTGCCAACCACCCATTCAACAAATCATTTCCAGAAGTGTGCAAAACTAAGTAAGCTCACTCTTGTACCTGAATAACCCCATCCCTAACAGGAATAACAGAAAACATGAAAATGCTGACAAACAAAGGCAAAACATTGAAACACCCATGTCTGACCCTCTTTGTTACACTTCCTTCTCAATGACAGAAACAGTTATGAGAATCCAGTCCTCACACACTCTAAAAGAATCTTCTCTGGAATTACAATATCTGTCAACCTGTAAAATTGAGACACAACTTGATATTAAGGTAATTGCAATTCTGAATCCAACAACATATCAGCAAACTGGAAAAAGAGGAGACCCAAAACAAAAAGTTTATTTATGAGACTGCAAAGAAAACTCCATAATGAAGCTTGAAGCTAACCATACTGTCAGTTCCAACAAGAAAAAGACTAACATGATAAAAATGAGTGCAATCATCGCCTTATAAGTGTCAGTGCCAAACCATCATCTTCACCAAATCATTAGGAAAACAGAAAAAACTGAGGACTGGCTTGAACAATAGCAACAGTTGCACACATGTTCAGTGACCTTCAATAGCAACTTGCATGGCAGTAGTCAGTTACAATATAATCCCCACTAACTTTATCAGCTCCTGGCAATGGGTAGAGGTCAACACCATATATTAACCAACATACTGAGTTTCTGTCACAAGCCTGGCTATAATGGGAAGACTCCATCATGATGCTGGGTAGCTCAACAAAACATAAAGAGAAGGAGCGAACTGAGCACACATACAAAACATGGAACACAGAAAAGAAGGGAAACTAAAAAGGAAGGAAAGAGGATTAGAAGAGATCTTCAAGAGCATGATCTTTTGAGGACAAAGTGGCCTTTGAAAGGCTTCCAACTGTGGATTAAGAAACCCTTGAAATAACCATTTGGAAGCTGGAAATGCCAAAGAAATCTTTCATGGTAGACAGGCCTCTCATTTGCTTATATCAGAAACTTTGAAGAGTAACAACTTCTCTTCAGAAGATTGGTTAAGCTAGCCATTAAATCAACCATCTAGCATAGAGTTAGAAACCCATTGAGATCACAAGTGACCGCTTAAAGATTGACTAACCAAATGTGACAAACAAGTTTTTCATCAGGAAACCTATAGGAATCACAATTCCAATGAACAATGATATACATCTGAGCCAACCAAATAGAAAGTCCTAATCATTCAGGCCCACAAGCTAGAAAACAACAACAAAGTTTGCAAAGTAAACTTGTTTGTGGGTCTACAATATCTTTTCTCATGAATTTGACAAATGCCTAGAGAGACAGGACCTACCTGTCCAATGACACTGGCTGCGATCCTGGAAAGTGAAGCTTCCCCCCAACATGGACTTGCTGAGGCTGCCCAAGCCCATGAAACATAGGGTGTCAGCGCAAGGGACTATCAAAGGAGAGTGTTGATGAGAACAGGCAGCACAATCCCATGGTAACGGACGATGCCCTGGCCTGCCCATTCCATTCCATATTCATGCATAAGCAATGCAGATTCTTTGCCTCCCCATGCTCCTGGTTGTTTATCTGCTGTAACTTAAGATGGTTGCTTGTATGAAATCCTTCACTTTATCCTCGAGGTGTAGAGACACTGAAAAGTTGCATAGAACACAGCAAACCCCATGGACTTGCAGGAAGGACCCTCACATGACCCCTAAGGCACACACATGGTTTCCCTTGACCACAATGACTACAATAACTGAGTTTTCATTGTTCTCTTTGATATTGGTCCTAGGTCCATGCAATTTGTGTAGACAGTTCAGTTGCAGCCCATGGTTTTAGCTACCTGTACTGAAGGAGTGCATGAAGAAAAACACTCACCACACCAAGGGCCCAGTAACATATCTTCTGCATATCCCGTTGATGTTCCTCTGGTATGGCATCTCCCAAGACGTCATCATTGGTCATTTCAGGCTTTGGATCCACTTCCTGTGCCCTCCAGCCCACCTCAAGTGACCATTCCTCACAAAGGCCCCTTACAACATTCCACTTGACAAAACTACAATCACAATAATTCATCATTATCCTATTCAGCTAGATTGCTTTAAGAGCCAGAGTTCATCTCTCCCCACCTGCAGTGCAGCCAGAAGACCTCCGTCGTCTTCATCATCATCATCTTGGTCAGTAGAGGCAACCTCATTCAGATCAACAGTTGCAGGCCTCTTCCATTCAGGCGTAGAAGGATATACAAGTGACTGCGGTTTTCGTTCATGGTAAAAGGTGAAGAGTTTGTCAATGTAATCCTGCTTATATATGCCTGGAGGCCTTGCTTCTGCAAACATCCGTAGTGCCTGTCCCAGCCAGACCCAGAGCAGTAGATGCCTGAGACAGCTGACTATTTCAGATGAATCCTCACAATCTGGGCTCCAATTGCTCAACCTGTTAAGTGCCCTTCTGCAGCTGTAGCCTCATGAGTTTTGAAGGCACAACAGGCAGGCCAGAAAACCCAACCAAACTACAAAATAAGCTGTTAAAGAATAGCAATAGACCTGTGCAACACTGGAGCATTGTGTTCGCATAAGGTAGTGCACAATCATGAAGCCAGTGCGGTTGTGGCCATGGGTACAATGGACCAGCACATACTTGTTGTTGGCAGCTGCACCTTTACCTTGCTGCTGATGCAAGAATCGATTTACCTGTAGACACCCTCACCAGCCAGTCTGAAATCATAAATATTTGTTCAAACACTGGTGGAATATTGCAAATATGCTGAAGCCATTCCAAAATTCATTCTACATAGTGCAGCATCTAAACCAATGACCATGAAACAAGGAGAGCCCTGTATCCAAACATTGCAAGCAAGCATTTCAGAGGTGTAGAAGGTAACAGTGGGTTTACTTCATGAACAAAAGTATTAACTAACTCATTATCTGGAACTTCATTACGCCCTCGACAGGGCACCTGCAAAAGCACACACTGAGAATATCAGTTGTCTAAAAGCATTTATGAATTGAATATTCTCTGCTGACTATGAGAGCCCTTGAGAAAAGACACACAACTGCAACCCTCCTTAGATCTTGGGTGCACAATCTCCTTAAAAGAATACGTGCACATGAACAGGTCATCCTGAAAGGTCTGTAAAATGCCACAAACCGCCAACAATACTCAGCATGTCCCACTAGAGTAACTTTTTATCAACAACAGTAATTAGAGACAAGCAGAAATAAGCACCTTCACATATTTCACTCCTTCCTTTGTCCATTCATTAGAATTGTAATATCGGCTGGTGTTTGTCAGGTCAATAACAAGACCCACCTACCCCAACCATTGCCAACTATCAGTAAAAGAAGAAGCTCACAGAACAGTAGCTCACACTGAAATAGGACAATTTCACAATCTACCATACTGAGAACAGTGTTTCATAGCTCAAATCCACCACACACTTTTCTGCAGTCCCCTGCTAGAGCTATTTCAACCAAGAATGAATGCCAACTGAAAGACAATCCTTTTTCCCTGTGGCACTCTCACAGAGAAAAAGGATCTTGCAAGCACAGTATGCCTCATAATCATTTCCAGAGTTCCAGATCCAAACCCAGTTACAAAGACCAGCACAGACAGAGGGCCTATTTTCCCTGTGACAGGGGTCCTTCTGGAATCAGAATTCTTACAGGGAAAAGGACCTTGCAAGCACAGTATGCCTCATAATTGTTTCCAGAGTTCCAGAATCCAAACCCAGTAACAAAGACCAGCACAGACAGAGGGCCTATCTACACTGAATGCAGCTATTTCATATATGTTGATTCAAGCAACAACAACAGCAATAAGGACTTACCTTGCGGCCTAATGCTTGTTGATGGCGCACCACATGTGCACGTGAATATCTCTTGCCAGGTTCAAGCAACTCATTAAAAGATTCGCCCAGAGGCACTTTTGATGGAATCAAGCGTGCAACAGGTTCTCCAGCACTAGGACAATCACTCCACCCTGACACAGACCTCCAGACATGAATCAGTGCTGTCTGGTACTGAAAGTCACATCTGAGCAGCCTTCTTGCAGACTTCATGCTGCCTGTGTGTAACTACTATTTGATTTTATGCAAAAGCAGATACAAATGCTGTGAGCTGGACCTTATCTCCAAAAGGCCAAACAAAAAATTTAGGGTTTTCCTACTTCCTCTGTCTTTTTATACAGCATTAGACACGCTTGAAACAGCCAACAAGTTACCTTCTGGAAGTGGTCCTACATCCCTCCGCCTATCCACAGCTGCCTTCTTTGCTTGAGGGAGAACATCTGCTTTTTGAGGTTCTTGTTCACGCTGCCTTTTCATTCTGATCCTTCGCTCTTCACGCTCCTGCATCGTTAAACCCATAGTATGAAGTCATTCATGCTCTGAATAGAGTGCTTGTTTGGCAGTATCAAAACTTGGGCAACAATTGTTAGGGTTTAATGAGGGTTTGCATACTCCAAAGGAAGCCCACATGTTCTGACTGCGAGAAGTTAAAGAGACTCCAATGCTGAGTGGAGTTCACTCCTATGACAGTGAAGTTGCTCAAAAGCTCCGACACCTCAGCTTAATGCACGGAAGCTATGTGCATCCTGGTTCAGATAATGAACATCTAAAGAACAACACTACTTGGAATGAGGGCTTAGTTGCTGCTAGACAAGCCTAAGGGTTCAGAAATCAGCATTGGCAAATGCATTGCAGGACAAGAAGAGAGTGCCCACAATTGAAAAGGAGTGACATCTAATGGAAATGCAGCAGTGTCCAATAAAAAAACTATTAAATTTTTTTTTGTAAAAAAAAACCTCCAAACTACAGATTCAAAAACTCGGAAAGATCAACACATAAGATAACAGGACCGTGTTATGACTTCTGAAAAAGATTGGTGGAACATAGGGGGAATAAAATCCCCTGGAGACTCTAGAAACCCTGACAGAGACACAGAGAGCAGAAGCAAGACAATTGGAGCTAAAGAAAGTCCCCAAAAGAAGAACCAAACCCCCCAGTTGTTACAACAGGTTTTGCAAGAGGAAGAAAAACAATAGCGGAAAAAAAAAACTTAGCCAAGCAAAAAGACCTTCCTGAAAACCAGAAGATTCAACTGAGAGACATCAGCAAGGGAAAAAAAAATGGCAAAAGGAAATATCAAAAAGAAAGAAAATCCTGTGAAAACCCCAAGTGCATGCATCATCGCATCATCATCAATAATAAGAGCAGAGAGAGAGAGAGAGAGATGATGAGCAAAGGGCGGGCGGCACAGTGTTGATGGATTTAGCTTACCCGACGCAGAGTATCGACGGCCGATTCTTGCCGTTCCTCTTCCTCTTCATCTGAGGTTGGCGCCATGTTGAGATCAATCGCACCCCCTTCCATACACCGGCGGCGACGGCAACCGCGCGCAGCTTGCGCGCTGCCGCAGCCACAGGCAGTTAATAATATTGCTTGGAAGAGAAGCAATAACTCTTCGGTTTCTCTTCTTCTTCATGCAACAAAGAAGACTCACATATTCTCCTCCTACTTCTCCCCCTCCTCGTCTTTTTCTTCTTCCTTCTCCTCCACGGCCGCTGCTGCGCATCACGATCTCGCTGCCATGCGACAACAAGCTTCTTTCCCGCAAGCGCACTTCCCTCCCCACAACACTCTCGTTGCTTCCATGGCTTTCTCGTTTCCCCCCTCCGCACGCATCGCTAATATGTACTACCGGTCGTGTGTTCATGGATGAATCATCTTCTGCAGACGCCCCTCTTTCATCCATAATATCTACTACCCTTCGTATCATTCGTCCACGACATCTACCATCCTCCACTACCTGTCGTGCCTTTTTTGTCCATGATATCTATCATCCATCGACTACCCTTCGTATCTTCGTGGATGACTCATCCATCTGGACGTTCTCGTCATCCCATTTTTTCCTTCCCCCTCTCCTCCCGGGCAACGAACCATCTGGAATTATCTAAGACAATATGTGTGTTCGCAGACGGTTTCATTCATTCATTTGAGGGACTTACGTTGTTTACTAATTGCGGGGCCATCTCTTTATCATCCATGTGGACGACTTTTCGTCCATTAATATCTAGGGTTTGGAGAGCAAGCCGCCAGAATCTCTCGCGCAGTTTCTCCTGACTTATAAATCACGATCTCCTGCAAGATGTTTCTTCACTTCGCTAGCTGCCGCTGCTCTTTCCCCGTGCCTTTTTCCCAGGTTGTAGAGATTCTGTTAAGTTCGTGCCTATCTGTCTATGTTTCTTGCTTGCGAGTCTGTCTGCGTTCTCTAGAAGAGTCGTCATGTTCAGTTCCGTGGTTAGCACCGTTCCTTCTTCTGATTATTTCGTGTTTAGGGTTTTTGGTTCGCGTTGTGGTTTTGGTGCGTGATTTGTAGTGGCTTGAAGAAGGTTCTCATCTATGTTTTCTCTAGATTTCTATTGGGTTCTCTACGCCGCTTGTTTGTTTCACGGGGTTGTCCCTCTTTCGTTCCTGTGTCAGGAGATGCTCACTTTTGCGTATTATTCCAGTCGTGGAGAGCGTGTCTGTGGCTATTGGTTATTTCCAACGACAATGGCTGGTGTGGATGATGTCTTTTGATATGCATAAAATTCAGCGGAGGTCTAGCGATTTCATTCGCCATGGGCCAGAATTTTTACTGCTGACACACACAGTGTATTCTACTGGAAATAAAGAGTCTTGATATCCTTGTAGGCAGTAATTACGACGGGTTGCTCGGTGGATTTTATGTTCTTCGTCTCTTGAGAGCAATATTCCCATGTGATAACTCTTCACCGAAAGGCTTCAATTGTGCAAACTATCAAGCGTCTGCATACTCATGATCGAAGGTAGGATCCCTTAGTAGGAAACAAGCACAAAGAATCTGGGAACAAAAACCGTTCGCACTACACTGGGGAGACTCAGATAATGGAATCATAACAAGCTTCAGAGAAGCAAACCGAGGACCCAGGCAGAGCAAGATCTGAGAAGCTCATAAATATTAAGTTCAAGGACTGAAGATGTTGCTCATAAGTAAACCCTATGAGCAGCACAGGGAATCAGGACTCATGCAATCAAGAGGTCTTTTAGTACTCAAATCATGTCTCACCAAGAAACTGGAATAATTGGAAAGAAATGTAGAGAGTCTGGCATAGTTTGCACTCTACTTATCACAGACATAACTCTAGAGCCTAAATTCACAGCTTTACATAGTAACTTAAGAATAAACATGTTTATACAAAGGATGTGCTACAAAAGACCATTTCAAGGCTCGTCTGTATGCATGCTACTCAATATCGAGCTCCTGTCTTGCGTTGATGAACAGCAGTCAATGTGCGATCATCCTGCACAGCAATGCATCCAATACATAAATCACTTTTCAGTAGCTAATTAGACTGTTTGAACCCATGTTGAACTGCACCCAATATATAAACCATTTCTCAGTAGCTAATTCAACTGTTGGAACCCATGTTGAACAGTGTAATTCTTTGAGATCCTGACTGCTACGCCTTCAGTTTACAAACAACCCAATTATTTCCATTGAAAGGGCAGCCCCATCATTACTGAGTATGTAGGCACTCAAACTAATCTCTACAAACACTCTATAGAGGAGGGCACTTGGCTTTTTTAAATGAGAGAACCTCTATCAGGGAGCACAGTCTCTCAATGTCACATCTAATAAATGTAGCCAGAGAAGTACATAGCTAATGGCTGTCACATAGCTACTTGCCACCCCAGTTCTTACAATAGGAGAGAAAATGACATTTGAATTTCTTTCTGCTTGTCCATCATACAGCACACGTAATCTGCAGTATAATCAAAATGACCTACATGCAATCATGAATGAAAAGGTTGCACACCTGAAGTTTGCCACTGTCCACAGCTGCATAAAGCACCCAATGGTCTCCTGTCTCCATACGTTTTGTTACTGTACACTCCATCCATGCTATCTGCAAGAATCATCTCGACATTCACTTCCATCATCACTGCTGTGACTTTTCGCCAGTGCAGAAGAAGAGACACCATAGCTCTAATTTACAAGTCACACATTCAGAGTGGGGTCTGTGTCATTTCACATATGAGATTTAGCTGTATGTACAGAATGGCAACTTGGGAGAGCGTTGCATTTGTGACTTACTGCATCCGCAAGTATTGTATTGCCACTCTCAGTTTGCTTGGTTGGAAGTTCTCCAAAACGGTTTTCACCTGGTTTGAAAGGCTTTAACAGCTGCTTGCTCACTGCTGCACTCTTTCCCTGCCCTAGTACATTTAGGACAAACTTGCCGCCAACAAGCACTAAGCCTTCCACCGCCCGTTCCTTAGCAACCTGTCAAAATGGAAGTATTCAAAGGTGCTCCAAATATAGATTTTCTGCCCACTTTCCACAGAAAGTACAATGCATTTTTCAGTTTGCAGTACCATATCGTGGTATTAATGTGGAAAAAATCCAGAAAGACTCACCGCTATGGTGATGCCTGGAGGAACAAAGCTGGCCTGGCTGACCCAAGAGGCCAGCATTGCACTCTCTGCATCCCCATTCTTCGCCGACAACACACAAAGAGCACCCACCACTCTACCTACTGCCTGCAGCACCCAACCCCACTTCAAAACTTGGCCAGTACCTTTCTGAATCTCTTGATGTTGATCAACATCAACTTGATGGCATTTGTCTGTAACAGCCACTAGATTAGAAACAATGCAAATGGACCTTGAAAAAATAGTACCTGTTCCACATTTGTTGCCACAAGACTTTGAGCATCACTAGAAGAATACTTTTGCTTGCGCTTAGCCTTTCTGACTGCCTGCGCCAAATCTGTACCACTCTCCTCACAAATCTGCAGTGTTGACTCAGTTGGCTGCCACCCCAATTTACAGGTCAGAGATTTCTCAGACAATCCTAACATCTATTCCAAGCAACTGAACTTTGTAGTTTACTTTCTATCAAATCAGCCAAATCCACATGCAGACTTAAAGTCAGTAAGACATGCTAACACTGGACTGCAGTAGATCTAACCCTGACTGTAGAACAAGGGTCTAAAGCACAAAAGAAGCACTTGCCTTAAAGGTGCACCTAATAGTTGGAAACGCAAAGGAGAACCCGCCATCTTTGAGCCGCTGCTCGATCTCATCAATGGCTTCCCCACTCCACCCAAGTGACCCAAACACACCACATGGCTTTGATCTTGCATCATCATCCTTCAATATAACTCCTAGGGCTTCCTGTTCATACATTCTCAAAGAGACTTATTCAAAGAGAATCTAGGGTATGCCCATTTGCTTGCATAAAGGAGCAACTTGAGCAGAAACATTGATCCAATACTTCACATGCAATCAAAAGATGAATATCAATGGAGTGAGCCCTGCATGATGGTACCAGCAAGCATACTGTTTGTAATCCACTTGACAGCTGTACCATATGCTGAGGTTGGAATCTTTCAACATTGATAATCTAACCCTAAGAATGTATACCTTAACTGGAGTGGGCATGTTGCCTCCAAGTGTCGGACTGCCAACCACAAAGCCACTACACTGCTTCATTACAGCAGCAACCTCCTCCATGGTGCAGACCTCAGCATTCACACTCTCAATCCCCACTCCTGCTTTTGAAATCCCTCGACTTCAAGCCCACACATCATGCTCTCAAAATGTCAAAAGGCTACATCAATGAATGCCTTCAAGGAACAGAACATCATAATATCCATGCACAACAGATCTGACAACATACTGAAGTTCTGCACAATAAGACTGAGAAACAGAAGAGAACAAGGTTTGATTTCTGTGCATTGTAAAAATCTCAGTTGAAATCCCAAATGAATAGAGTCTGGCAGCATATACTGACCTTATAGCCTGAGCAAGAGCAGCTGTGTTTCCATATGCAGAGGCATATATCACAGCAACTGTTGCTTCATCAACTTGCTTCAGTTTTGCTTGCGTCCACTACATGGTTTGTCCACCACCAACACACCCTCTTCCCCAATTAAGTGTTGAGGAAGGCATGTGCACTCTCAACACCGTGGACAGATTCATCAACAGCTACTTATACATATCATTCATTCCCTGACAAATGTCGTTTCCATGGATCTGGTAGCAAATCCTTTCATATCTCAGGGGAAACTTATCAAGAGGTCAGTCAGTTACTCCTTTCCCCCTTTACAACATCAAACAAAGTGGAAGACTTAACCAGTGCAATACCAAACATGCTTATCCAAAAGGATTCTTACTCACCACACGGTACTCTCGAAGAAGTTCTGTTAGAGAGGAGCGCACAATGGGACCATGCAGGGGGCAAATTGCTGCAGTCACTAGAGCATCTCCTGGTCCAGTAATTTTTGAAAAGCGTACTGATTTGCTGATAGGAATGTTCAATTTTGACAATATGCTTGATAGTAGGAACTTCACATCAGTCTACATGGAGAGAGATGTCCAGAAAAATGTCAGCCATTTGAAATAGATGGTACAATTCAAAGTGCATGCAATGGACTCTACCCTATGACCAAACAAGTTACAAAATGCCTGGTGATTTAGGAGCATGGAAATCAAAGGGATTTTGATGGTATGCTTTCTGCTACAAATATGTTGCCAAGCTCAGTGCTAAGTAAAGAATTTATGACCATTGAGTACTCCAGGACTTCAAGACTAACCCTTGTGCATGTGCTGGTAATTTGCAGAAGTAGCATCATGATTATCTGGTAAAACTACATGTGCAACTGCTTGTGGGAAAACTGACTTGTACAAGCTGTTTGACAGCCTGCTTGTAAAGTGATTCTTTATAGAATTCTGGTTGATAAGAGGGAACACGTTATACCTTGATGACATCAATACCTCGCTTGCCCTGGTATGTTGGAGTCGAAAACTGTGCAACCAGTGGCAGCTTGTCCAAAACAGCATCTGCCTGCAATATGTGTCATAGCTAGGTGCCAAGAACCATTAGAATCAACTACACAGCAAAAATTCGGAAGAACAGTAACAGGAGCTGGATTAGAGTTTGAAGTGGTGGGCAGTGAGAGCACAAATACCTGCTTAGCAACAGGTGATAGCATGCAATCATAAAAGAAGCGCCAGTCTTCTCCATATTCATCCCATCCTCCCAAGTCAAAACCATTTCCCTCAGACACATGTGCACTGCCAGCCTCACAAATCCCATGTAATCACCAGTACTTTTAGCTACTTAATTACTTCAATAACCCAGCTGACCTCTCCAGCTTTGACCCAAAAACAAACAGGGATGCTTCACACACAAATAGAGTATGAGAGTGGGGCTGTACCTGAAAAGCTTGTTGGTAAAGATGAGTTGGGTTGCAGGGTCATAAATGCACATGCCATCAGGCCACCTTGGTGTTGGTGTCAAAATAAACTGAAGCTTGTGCCCTGGTTGACAGAATCAATCCCATTAGTTAGTCTGCTGTGTATCATCCACAGCTATTATTGAGCATTAATGTCAACGAGAGAGAATGTTTCAAGTTGTGAATGCTACTTTACCGACTGATAGATGGGGAGTACAATCAAAGGATACAAAGCCTAAAGACAACATATCCATCAGCATTAATCCAGTGATAGGGCTGTCCAGTTAGACCATGCCTGACCTCCTCCAAGATCAAGGTTGTCATCTGCCTTGACAACAGTGATGATAAACCTCTTTTCCAGCAAATCACTTGGAACCACAGATTTTAGTTGTTGAGCAGCTGGATTTGAGCAATAGACTTGCAATGGGTCATCTGGAAGGTCATCAGATCACACTTTGATTGGTTGTTACAGCTTCTCCCCAACTCAACAGATTAAAAAACATGACCACTTTGCAAAGGAACTCACTGGGTTTTGAAGCAACATCAATAAGAAGTAACAAAACTCCAGTGACAACCTACCTCTTTCTGCCAAGGCATCTGCCAGGCCTACAAGGCTCTCAACTCGCTTTGGGCTGAAGTGCCCCAAGATTAAATAGGTTAACCTCTTTAGGTCAGTGGTGTTTGCAAGAGTTTCCAGAAAGGCTTTGGAGAATGCTTGGTCAGGGATGTCAATCAGAGCTGTATGTGTCTGCCCCTTGACGAGGTAGGAGTTATCAGTTGTACCTCGCTTCAAGCCATATTCAATCTGCATGCAAAAGTCAGAACAATATCCCTGTTGGTAGTTCCCACTTTACTGCACATTACAAGTAATCACTTCCAACTGCCATTTCTCTGCTGAGGTGAAAGCAGGAGCAACAGACCTCATATTTCAACCGCTCCAAGCTGCGACCCTGCAAGCTAATAGTGTCATCTGTGATCTTCACAACTCGTATATCACCCTCCTGCAACTCAAACATCAAATGAAGTCAGATGATTCAAGTCCTTGTTGCTGAAAAATGTCAATTGCCCATGATTAAAAAATTGTCAATCTCCCAAAAATGTTTGGTTATTCAACATTCTCAGACTCTTTCTGATGGTAAAACTTGTGGGAATGCAAATTGAGGGAATTTGCACCTGTTTGGGAGGGGCAGATGGAGGCAGGTCAGGTGGTGCTGATGTTGCAATTGAGGTTGCAACAATGCAGAATTGGCCATCCCTTCTGCTGCCTGTGGTTTCTCCACCGCTTCTTAGCCTGTCATGTGACTACCGAAAAAACAGGGGCAACCAAAAAATTTCTTGTCACCACCAGAGTTTGTTGCTTATCGCAGATGAGCAAATCTGTTTGTGAGAAAATTGGCATATCATCACGGTGAAGGGACTTCTTTTAAGACATAAATCGGGACAGTCAGTCACGATACTGAAAGAAAAGGTAATAGAGCGCGCCTCAAGTTAACAATTGAGGAAACGCTTTGACAGACTCACAGATAGCAAAAGTCGGAACACATTCGAGACACATACTCACGAAGGTCAAAATCCCTCCATATCCACACACACACATAAAGAACAACGTTATCCAATCGAATTCCTCGTCATCCACAATAGCAGATAAAAAATACACACAAGCAACAGCCCCCCTCAAATCCAGAAGAAAAAGGCATCTAATTAACCAAAGGAGCAGCAGAGAGAGATTGCACCTGAAGAAAAAAAGGAGAAGCAGAAGACGCAAGCAGCCTAGGCGAAGAAGAAGAAGAAGAAGCCTCGTCACATTGGCACAGTAGGAGATGATGCTGATGATTCCGGACCAGTAAATGAGAAGGAGGAGCTTGTTGTTGAACCAGCGAGAGTGAAAAGCCACGAGGATTGGCAGCCGCCGTGGCCAAGCTGCAGTGCGCGACGACGGACTGCATTGTAGTAGTAGAAGGCAAACAAAACCCCGCGACCACGCGCAGCAACAAGAGCAGGAGCAACAACAGCAACAGCAGCAGCAGCAGCAGCGTTGGCACTCAAACAAACAAAACCAAAATCCTTCCACGAGAGCTTATAAGCAGCGCGGGCCCCGGCGGGGCTCTCGGGTGATGAGGCACGGCCAAAAGCCCCAAAAAAATCTAATAAATAAATAAATAATAGATAAAATAAAATAAAATAAAATAAATACATCAGTTAGGTAGGTACGTAAGTTGGTAGGTACGTATCCAGACCGAGAGGTACATAAATAGGTAGGTACGTATCCAGACAGGGAGGTACATAAATAGGTAGGTAGATATGTTGGTAGGTACGTAATCAAACAGGCAGATAAATAAATAGTTAGGTAGGTATGTAGTCAGTGAAGGAGGTAAGTAAATAGGTTTCAGGTAGGTATGTTGATAGGTATGTACTCAGACAAGGAGGTAATTCAGTAGGTAGGTATGTTGATAGGTACGTAATCAGACAAGAAGGTAAATCAGTAGGTACGTATGTTGGTTGGTAGGTATGTAGACAGACAGACAGACAGACAGGGAGGTAAGTAGATAGATAGGTGCCATAATATTTTCTCATTAATTTTATTTACTTACCCTTTTTTTAAATCGTAATTAAGTGCACTAATTTCATATTGCCCCTCATTTTATTTTAAATATTTTTATCCCTTTTTAAAAAAGCAATTTTAATTTCTACAATGTTTTGGCTCAAGTGCCTATATATATATATATATATATATATAAAGACTACACCCATCCATCCATACCTTGGATGAAATACCTGCACCTTTTGTTTTTTATTTTTTATTTTAATTCAAAACTAGAATATGGGATGGATGGATGGGGTTTTTTGTTAATTTATAATTAGATTATAATTTATTTTAACATGTCGTTAATTTATTTTCAATCATAATTTGTAGTTAATTTATAATTTACTTATAATTTAAAAACCTTCTAAAAAATCTTCTTTGATAACGAGCATATGGAAGCTTCCTTGAATTAAATTTGCAAAACATTATTTTTAAAGAAAGGACCTTCTCATTATCTTTAGTTTATTGAACATTAATTTTTGGTACAATCTTGCACCATAGTTTTGTTTTTTTCATATCATATTCATGATTTCATATGTTATAGAAATAAAATTTCATTTGCATTTTTTTTAGCATACATTATGTTCTTGTTTTTTTATTTTCATGTTTTGTGTTTGCAATTAGATTTAGGCATTTTTTTTTGCCATAGTTTATTTTTAAAATTCTTTTTTAATAATTTTCATGTTTGTGACAAACAATTATTTATGCAATTGGCGATGGAAATATGAGCATATGAAATTTCAAACATCCCACCATTAAAAATCTAAAAACATATAATCAAATTAATCAATAAATCATCTCAAAATATATTGAAGGTATGTATCAATTTGGTAAAAAATATTTCTAAAATAAAATGTTGAAAAACTTGAAAATATATAAGGTTAAATTATCAAAACAATTACATCGGTAAAATGCCAAAATACAAGGAAATTCATATACCATGGACCTCCACATGCTTAAATCCCAAGTTGTGTCCCATATTTAAGCCCCGCCCATAGGAACAAGGTGTATTTGAATTCGATTAATGTTCACAATTAACTCCTGAAGTATATATTAAACCATAACTAAGTAAACACACCTTTTTGCCATAGATTTTCGATGTAAAATTGATAGTTTTTTGGTGATTTATGCTTGTAGTTGAAACATGGTAATTCCAATTCAACTCACTTTTTATGAAAGTTCTTGTCCATGCATATGCATGCATGCCTTAAATGTAGTCATGTGAATGTTTTCACACAGACATGGGGCATGTTTGAAGAAAATTGTTTTGATGAAAGGTTGAATGTAAACTGCAAACAAAGGCTATTTTCGTGCCTTTCGTTTTTGCAACACCTCGCAAATATCATCTTTTTTAAAAGGAGAAAAGTCTAAAAGAAGGTAATGATCTGCAAATTTGGCAACTTGATAGTGCCAAATTCTCTACAACACTTGTAATTTTCCTTACAATGCTTGTAGTTTTCCTTGAAGTCTCCATTAGGATGAAACCATTCATTTAAAAAACTTCTTGACAAATGATCATAAACATTATTTATCTCTCCTAGTTTTCTATGTGTTGCTCTCAAAGAGGTCCAAGCCTAGGCGAAAATATTTCAATGTTGTTTCATAATAGGATAAATTGAAGGCCAAAATGAAAAGGTGCACCAATTAGTGTAAGGACCTTTAATTTTCTTGATCGATGGTTTTATTGGCTTGATTTTAGGCTTGAACAAGTCTAATTGTAATATCTTTCCTAAACCTCTTTATTGGTTCCTTGAAAATCTCCTTTTGAAACATACCATGTTTCTTCTCCAACCTTTCATTCAATTTTGCAAAATCTTTCCCTACATTAATTTCTATCTATTATTTGATGATGGGAATGAAAAACTCACCATTTTAATGTTGTTGTTTTGTATGCATTACACATTTTTCACATATGCAATATTAAAAAGGATATCTAAAATGCAAAACACACAAGGAAATAAAAAATCTTGTCCTTTTCCACCATTACCCCATGCAATTAATGTTTGATTCTACTATAATTTGATCAATTTAAAATGTCTTGAGGCAAGTAGTAAAACTTTGCACTAATTGCTAAAGATGAATTAATAATGTTACAATGTTCAATGTTCTATGGTTCAATTGCATGGAAATTATAATATCAATTTTCTAATTAAAGGCTTCATTCCTAGCCCACAAAAATGTTATAGTGGTTTTTTTCACCTCTTGTTCATTGTCAATCATGTCACTACATATGTGTAGCCATTCATACATAACAAATAGTTTTTATTAGTAGTACAATGCATTTTGCACCCATTGAATTATGTATGTACTCCAAATGCAACCAACTACTTGTTCACTATCAAGGTCATTACATGTGTGCACCCATTCCCGCATAACAATCCATTCAAAAATTTGACAAAAGGCCTCATTTCCAAACCATAAAAATGTTCTAATGATTTTTTCCACATCTTGTCCATTGTCAACATCAGTACATATGTGTATCCATTCACACATAACAAGTTGTTTTTGTAACTAATACAACACATTTTGCACCCATTGAAATGAGAATTGGGGGGGGGAGGGGATCATTATGATGAAAATTCCAATGTCATTGTTTTAATTTGTATCAAAGCATGAGTTTCGCATGTGACATGAGATTTTTTTCTTCATGATGAGAAGACTTTAACATTGTTTTAATTCATGTCATGATATAAATTTCACACATGACATAAGAGTTTATGCACCCATTGAAATGAGGATTTTTTTAGGGTTTCATTGTGATGAAACTTTAAATGTCATGACATGAGTTTTTTTTTCAATCATCACGAAACCTTAAACATCACAATTTTAATTTGCATCATGACATAAGTTTGTCATGTGCTACCACATCGACACCTACAAATATCATTGTCATCACACATACAACACAACAAATAAAACCTTGAATGGTACACCATACCCAAAGCAAAATGAACTCACCTACAATAAATAGGAATCCAAGCCCAAAACATAGCAAAAATCAATAACACAAAACTTACAAAAAATTTGCATAAACACAAAAACGTATAAAGCAGAAAAATTATGTTGTGGAATCTCAAATCACCAAAGAGGGATTTGACATCACAAAACTTGGGTTTTTTATTTGATCCACAAATTAGCTTGAACTTGTTCACATTGGAACTAGTTTACAATTAAACTACACATTAAATTAGATTAGTTTAACTAAGTTAGATTAAGCATAATTAATCCAAATCTAATTATATAATTAATCATAACCACTTGACAATTATCATGCGCTACCACATTAGCACCTACAACTATTATTGTCATCACACATATAACACATAACAAATAAAACCTTGAATGGTACACCATACCCTAATTGCCACCTTGTCTGGGGTTAAGGTCCATTTAAGGTAGATAACATTATAAATTTTTTTTTAATGAAAACCAATCATTAATGAATACTTTGGTTCCAAGGTAAAAGGGCCTATAGGTTGAATGCAAATGGGAGCCCCATCGTTAATCACCTGACTACAATCCTTCAAATCCTCAACCAAATGTGAATCATCATGAAAGAATATTTAAGTTAATCATATTATGTGATTTAAAAAACCTCTGTCTATTTAAGTGCACCAAAGGCAAAACTATTTGTCAAATAACATTTTATCCAAAGGTGGTGTAAAACATCCCATATGCCAACCCCTTGGACATCAAAAACATATGAACATAGTGGTAGCCGTAGTAGACTACCCACACCACATACAATGAAATTCAACATGAACAACTACTAAAGATGTTTCAATTTGGCCATCCACATGGGGAAGATGACACGACGCATAATTATGTGCATGATTTTTCCATGTTTAACCATCTTGGCCTTCCAACAACATCACGTTTCAACGTAAAACTAATTTTCACAAAATATGTCCCAAAATCACATTTAAAGTAACCAATGATGTCTGCTACAAGTCCATAGAATTTCATGGTTTGAATCTATGAACTTGAAGCCAATATCCACCTCCTTGAATAGTGGCATATCAAAGTGTATTTCAATGCTGAACAATTGCCAAATTTTCCATAACCATGGGCATTACACATTAGGACAAAAATGTTCATTATTCACATGCATAAAACCACACATTTGGATAATCCAAAATGATGTTGGCCATCACATCTTGTCAAATTGAAGTTAGTAACTTGGGCTCATAACCAAATAGTGAAAAATATGGAGAAAATATGCAAAGGAAACATGCTTATTTAATACCCCATAATTAACCCTCGTAGTTGTAAATCCCAATATCAAGTATGACCCATTTGCAGCCCATACTTTCGCAAAACTCGTTTGACTATCTACACCATCCGTTCAATTAATCCATCTACCTTAGGATGGCTCCGTGAAATAATATGATGATTAATAAATGATGACTCACATAATTCTTGAAATTTTTTATGGAATTCCATACCTTGATTAGTGAGAGCTTCAACTAAAACCCAAATTTATTAAATAACCTATCCAAAAATGCATATGTTGCCCTTTCATTGTTACGATCTAATAATGGCACCAGTTCCAATCATTTGAAAAATGTTTGATCATAACCAAAACATATTAGTTATGTCGAGGTGTTCGATTCAACGGAATGGCAAAATCTAAATTTTATCAATATTCAAGCCCCATAATCAATGAGGGCTATAAATGAAGTGTAGGTGCATTGAAAGATGTTCAAACTTGATCACACTCCATACATTGATAAACAAATTATTGAACCTTATGCCATTAATATTGTGTATAGACCAAACTATAAATTCATTAGACCCAAAATGGCCCAATTCCTCATGAACATGTTTAACAAGGCCTTCACATAGTTACCCATTTGTCCACACCCATAATAGGGAATTGCCTTCCCACTAGTGGTAACCCTGTGCATAATGCACAAGTGTGTTATTTCAAGTTAATTCCCAAAGCGTTCCGGAGAGGGAGGGAAGGTCGGTCAGGCAGCGCTTTTGGCACCTGGATTTTGGAGTCCGTTGTGTAGTAGTAATCCGTCAATTAAGATGTCAATCGACGTTCCAAATCCCGACATGTGGTTAGTTAGTCACCCCGGGTACCCGTATCTTTCCCTCTACCTAATAATGACTCTACAGGAAAAGCCGCAGTTTGGGACCTGGAAATTTACCAAAAGGAAAAAAGGTCGTA
>Ga0116227_10006058_pt1 | contig 24842 bp, 28 predicted proteins | sample S1TSphgellanicum_FD_89693 | JGI IMG/M metagenome (GOLD analysis project Ga0116227, IMG submission 89693) | Host-associated microbial communities from peat moss isolated from Minnesota, USA - S1T2_Fb - Sphagnum magellanicum MG | ecosystem: Host-associated > Plants > Peat moss > Unclassified... | reverse complement strand
GCCCGTGCCCGTGCCTTCGGCGCCTTGCTGCTTGGGCAGATGGAAGAGGGCAAGCTGGTCTACAAGGGCAAGGTCGGCACCGGCTTCGATACGCGGATGCTCAAGGATCTGGCCGAGACCATGGCTCCGCTGGCACAGGCCAAGCCCGCCGCCGAGGTGCCAAGGGCGGAAGCGCGCGGTGCCCAGTGGATCAAGCCCAAGCTGGTGGCCGAGATCGCCTTTGCCCAGTTCACCGGCGATGGCCGCGTGCGGCATGCCAGTTTCCTGGGCCTGCGTCAGGACAAGAAGGCGAAGGATGTGAAGCCGGAACGCACAGCCCCCTCACCGGAAGCCCCCGCGATCACCATCACCCATGCCAGCCGCATCCTCTTCCCCGAGAGCGGCCAGACCAAGGGCGATCTGGCCGATTACTATACAGCGATGGCCCCCCTGATGCTGCCCTTTGCCGCCAACCGCCCGATGAGCCTGGTCCGCTGCCCCCAGGGCCGCGCCAAGGCCTGCTTTTTCCAGAAGCACGACAGCGGCTCCTTCGGCCAGGAGATCAGTCATGTGCCTATCACCGAAAAGGACGGGAGCGCCGAGGATTACCTCTATCTGACGGAGGCGGCCGGAATTCTGGCCTGCGTCCAGATGGGCACCATCGAATTCCATGGCTGGGGCAGCCGCGCGCAAGAGGTCGAGAGCCCCGACCGCATGATCTTCGATCTCGATCCCGATGAGGGACTGGACTTCGCACAGGTCCGCCGCGCCGCGCAGGACATTGCCCATCACCTCTCCGATATCGGCCTTGTCAGCTTCGCCATGCTCTCGGGCGGCAAGGGCGTGCACGTCGTTGTCCCGCTGACGCCCGGCCATAACTGGGGCACTAACAAGGACTTTGCCAGACGCTTTGCCGAGGCCATGGCACTGGCAGAGCCTGACCGTTTCACCGCGACCATGAGCAAGGCCAAGCGCAAGGGGCGCATTTTCATCGACTGGCTGCGCAACCAGCGCGGTAGCACCGCGGTGCTGCCCTATTCCGCCCGCGCACGAGAAGGAGCGCCCGTCGCCCTGCCGATCACCTGGGATGAACTGGAAGGCATGGACAATGCCTATCCCTTTTCGATCGCCGATGCCGACTGCCTGATCGAACGCGCGTCCTATCCGTCTTTGCGCGGTTGGGGCTTTGCCGAGCAGTTGCTGCCAGCGCTTTGATCTCCGGCACGGGTCTGCCTGCCCCGGCTTCCGTGAGTCAGTGGAACCCCGTCATAGCCCATCCCTTACCCGAGGCGAAGGAGACAACCATGACTGACCGGCTGACCATGCAGGACCCTCGCGTTCAATACCCTCGCCCGCCCTTTCCCCGCCAGCCCCAACCTGTCCCGGGTCTGGCCGTCGAGATGGACCCGAAGCCGGATCATGGCGAGGATAGCTATCAGGGCTCGGGCAGGCTGCTGGGCCGCAAAGCGCTGATCACGGGCGGCGACTCCGGCATCGGACGGGCTGCGGCGATTGCCTTTGCCCGTGAGGGTGCGGACGTCGCCATCGTCTATCTCGCCAGCGAGGAGCCTGACGCGCGTGAGGTTATTGCCCTGATCGAAGCCGAGGGTCGCAAGGCAGTCCCCATTCCGGGCGATGTGACGGATGAGACCTTCTGCCAGTCCCTGGTGGAGCAGGCCGTGGCAGAGCTTGGCGAGCTCGACATTCTGGTCGTCAACGCCGGTCACCAGCACAGCCGCGAGGACATCTCCGAGGTCACCTCGCAGGATTTCGATCAGACGCTCAAGACCAATCTCTATGCGCTGCACTGGATTACCCAGGCCGCCGTGCCGCATCTTCAGGCCGGCGCCTCGATCTTCACCACCGCCTCGGTCCAGGCCTATGATCCATCGGCAACCCTGCTCGACTACGCCACCACCAAGGCGGGCATTGTCGCCTACACCAAGGCTCTGGCCAAGCAGATGATCGAGAAGGGCATCCGGGCCAATGTTGTGGCACCCGGCCCCTTCTGGACGGCGCTGCAGTCGAGCGGAGGCCAGCCGCCGGAGGCTGTCATGCAGTTCGGAGAAAAGAGCGCCTATGGCCGCCCCGGACAGCCAGTCGAGATCGCGCCTGTCTATGTGCTGCTCGCATCGCAAGAGGCGAGCTTCATCAGCGGCGAAGTTTATGGCGTGACCGGCGGCGCGGGCATCGCCTGAGGAGACCTTTCCATGAAGATTGATCTTTCGGGCAAGACGGCCCTCGTCACCGGCTCCAGCGAAGGCATTGGCCTAGCCTCGGCTAAAGCGCTGGCCGAAGCCGGCGCAACGGTGTTCATCAATGGGCGCAGCCGTGAGAAGCTGGAAGCGGCAGTGGCCCAGATCGGCGGGCAAGCGCGCGCCATTCTCGCTGATCTTGCCGACAGTGCGGGCCATGACGCGCTGGTTGACCAGTTGCCTCACGCCGATATCGTCGTCAGCAATGCGGGCATTTTCCAGCCCTCGGATTTCTTCGAGACCTCCGACGATGTATGGGAGCGCCATTGGCAACTCAATGTAATGGCAGGCGTGCGGCTGGCGCGGCATTACCTGCCCGGCATGGAGAACAAGGGCTGGGGCCGGTTCATCTTTCTGGGATCGGAATCGGCCTTCAACATCCCGGTCGAGATGATCCATTACGGCGTTACCAAGACCGCCGATGTGGCGCTCGCCCGCGGCCTTGCCAAGCGGATGGCTGGAACCGGCGTCACGGTCAATTCGGTGCTGCCGGGGCCAACGCTATCGGAAGGCGTCACCGCCATGCTTCAGGAGCAGCGGGACAAGACCGGCCAGTCGCTGGAGGAAGCCGGTGCGGATTTTGTGAAGCAGAATCGCCCGACCTCGATCCTGCGGCGCGCCGCCACCGTCGATGAGGTTGCCAATATGATCGTCTATGCTGCCTCGCCGCTGGCCTCGGCCACCACGGGCGCGGCACTACGCGTCGATGGCGGTGTGATCGACACGCTGATGTGACTGCAATTTACTCGGGAAGGGCCTCCCGCCAGCTGGCAAGTGCCTGGCGGTAGTGCCTTTCCTCTTTCTCGACATCGCGCTGGAGCTTTGCAAGCTGGCCTGCGTTGTGCTTTTTCAGCGCGGCAAGCTCATCCCTCAAACTGTTGATCTGATCCGCCAGCTCTTTCTCGATCGCGCCAAGATCGCTCTGCATTGTGCTCAGTCGGTCATGAGCGCGGTCCAGCTTGCCACGGCTGGGCCGGGGCACGAGCTTCAGGGGTGGATCGCCATTGCGTGGCTTGGGTCCATGCTCGCTTGGGCTTTCACCCGCCCCGGCGGCGGCCAATGCTCCGCCGTTGTGCCTCGCGTTACGCGGATCACTTCCCCTGGCCGCTCCAATGCGGCCTTCGCCAGGGCAGGATCACTCACGCCAAACTGAAAGTCTCCTTCTTCGGCCCATTCTATGGGGATTACTGGGAGAGTTTCGCTGACATTTCTGTCATTCTTGGGGTAAAATCATACTTTCAAGACCTGCCGATCATTCATCTTGTCGGCAACGAATATCTGATCGTCGGTTCCGATGTGCTGGATGGCACCGGTGCTAAGTCCTACCAGCTGACCTAATCACTCCGCCAAGCAAGGCAAAGGGTCCGGTGTGAAGCCGGACCCTTTTCGCGTGGGTCAGTTGGCCATGTCGCGGGCAACCTGCGCCGCGCTGATCCCTTCGAGCGCCAGGCCATAACCGCCATCGGCCTCGATAAGTTTGCGCAGGCCCTGGGTCAGGGCAATGCGGGTGTAGCGACTGGTGAGCGGCGGCAGCGCGGCAATGCTATCGGCAATCTCATGCGCGCGCGCCAGCAGGCTATCGGCGGGCACGATTTCATTGACCACGCCCCAGTCCTGCGCCGTCCGCGCATCCAGCACCTGGCGCGTCAGCAGGAAGTAGCGGCCCCGGATCGAACCGATCACATGCGGCCACAGCACATGCACCCCGTCGCCCGGCACGATGCCGAACTCGAAATGCGGCTTGTCCTGAAACACCGTCTCGGGCGCGGCCAGCACGATGTCGGCCAGCAGCGCATATTCGCTGTGCAGCAGCACCGGGCCATTGAGCGCGGCGATCAGCGGCACCTCGATATCGAGAATGTTGCTCAGGATCTTGCGGCCCTCGCGCAGGATCTTGTCATAGCCGATGGGCGAGAAGAAATCGAAACCGTCGGGGCTGATCGCATCCATGAAGGCATCGCCCGAGCCAGTCAGGATCACCGCGCGATTGTCCCGGTCCTCACCAATGGCATGGAACAGATCGACGAACTGCTCATGCGTGTGGCCATCGAACACCAGCTTGCCGCCGTTGGTGTGGAGGGCGACCTCCAGGACGCCATTGGGCTTGCGGGTCAGGCGGGCATTGGGGAAAGCATCGCGATAGGTTTCAAAGCGGGTCATGGGGAAGGTCCTTTGCTGGCCAAACCGGAGCGGTTGGCGTGACATCCAGCTAGACCTTCTGCGCCGGGCATGGACGATGGCGCGAAGCGATAAGGCTTATGCCTCCCGGGAATGCCCTTCCGCCTCACTCAACACCTGCTCCACGAAACCAGCGAAAGCGCGGGCCTTGGCGCTGGCCATGCGTCCCGTGGGGAAGACCGCCCACAGATCAATCGTCGGCAATGCCCAATCGGTCAGCACGCGGCGCACTTCGCCGCTGGCGATCTCGCCCGCGAACATCCAGTCCGAAGCGATGGCCAGCCCCATGTCGGCCAGCACCGCAGCGCGTTGACCTTCAGCTGCGCTGACCCGCACACGACCATGCACGGCCACCGAGGTCTGCGCCCCATCACGCGTGAAGGACCAGACGCTGGGTGTCTGCGAATAGACCACAGCCTGATGCCCGGCCAGATCGGCGGGGCTTCGGGGTTCTCCCGCCCGCGCCAGATAGGCTGGCGTCGCGATCACCGAACGCCCGCTGGTCGCCAGTTTGCGTGCCACGGCGGCGGAGTCGGCCAATGTTCCCATGCGCAAGGAGAGGTCGATCCCCTCAGCCACCAGATCGATCACGCGATCATCGAGGATGACGTCGATTTCCAGCTCGGGATGTTCCGCCAGAAAGCGCGGCAGCAGCGGCACGATATGCAGCCGCGCGAATGTGGTGGCCGCCGAGACGCGCAAGGTTCCCGACAAGCCCGCCCCGGCTCCCCGCGCGGCCAGATCAGCCTCATCGGCTTCGCGGATTGCGGCCCTGGCTCTTTCGAAGAAGCGCTGGCCTGCCTCCGTGGGGGTCAGGCCGTGGGTTGAGCGGATCAACAGGCTGACCTGCAGGCGGTTCTCCAGCTGGGCGATGGTCTTCGACACCGCCGGCTGCCCAACATTCAAGTGCCGCGCGGCAGCAGAGAAGGAGCCTGTCTCCACCACCCGCACAAAGGTGGCCATGGCCTGATAGCGATCCATCCTATTCCTCCATGGAATGACCCTTATTGCCTTAGGCCGCCTGCCATGTCGAGCAAGAAGGGAGCATTTGAACCCTCGTGCCCCGGAACCGCTGCGGCACGAGCGAGCAGCCCCATGCGAAAGGCCCTTCCTCATGACGACATGGCTGCTGAGCAATCCCGCATCCCTGCCGGTGATCGACGGTCTCATCGCGTTCCACATCACCGGCAATGCCGTGTCCGTGCTGATGGCGCTTTGCGCGCGGCTGCTGAGCCGCCCGCCTTCCCCCTTTCAAGCCAAGGACCACCACCATGCTTGACCTCTATGCCTTCGCCACGCCCAACAGCATCAAGCCCATCATCGCGCTTGAGGAACTCGGGCTCGATTACGCGCTGCACTCCGTCAACGTCCGCAAGGGCGAGCAGAAGACCCACGATTTTCTCGCGCTCAACCCCAACGGCAAGGTGCCGGTGCTGGTCGATGGCGATCTGGTGCTCACCGAAAGCGCCGCGATCCTCGTTTATCTGGCCGAAAAGACCGGCCAGCTGCTACCTGCCAGCGGCGAGACCCGCGCCCGTACCTTCGAGCAGCTGTTCTTCCACGCCTCGGCGCTCAGCCCGGCTTTCGGGCAGTCCGGCTTTTTCCAGCGCTCTGCGGCCGAACCGCAGCCCATCGCCATCGAGCGCTTCTCCACCGAGGCTCACCGCACGGTCAAAGTGCTCGACGCTGTACTGGCCAAGCGCAGCTACGTCGCGGGTGACGCCTTCACCATCGCCGACATCGCCCATTTTGGCTGGTTGTGGCGACGCGAGTTCGCCCTCGTCACACTGGACGACGCGCCCAATGTGGCCCGCTGGTTCGCACAGATTGAAGCCCGCCCCGCCGTCCAGCGCGCTTTCGCCCGCGCTGCCGCGCTGGCCTGAACCGGAGATACACCATGAAGCTCTTCACCCCCTTTCGCGCCGGAGCCCTGTCACTTGGCCACCGCGTGGTCATGGCCCCGCTCACCCGCATGCGCTCCGATCCCAGTGACCGCCCCAGCACGCTGATGCTGGACTATTACACGCAGCGCGCCTCGCCCGGCGGCCTCATCATCTCCGAGGCAACCCCGATCTCGCAGCAGGGTTATGGCTATGCCGGGGCGCCCGGCATCTATGACGATGCCCAGATCGCAGGGTGGCGCGCCATCACCGATGCCGTCCATGCCAAAGGCGGCAGCATCGTGATGCAGCTCTGGCATGTCGGGCGCCAGTCGCACCCGGACATCCAGCCTCACGGCGAGGCGCCCGTCGCCCCCAGCGCCATTCAGGCTGAAGGCTATGGCTACGCCAGGCATGGCGAAGTGCCTTTCTCCATGCCCCGCGCGCTGGAATGCGATGAAATCCCCGCCATCATCGCCCAATTCGGCGCGGGTGCTGCGAGGGCCAAAGAAGCCGGCTTCGACGGTGTGGAGATCCACGGCGCCAACGGCTATCTGCCCGATCAGTTTCTGCAGGACGGCACCAACCACCGTACCGACGATTATGGCGGTACAATCGAAAATCGCGCCCGCTTCCTGATCGAGGTCACTCAGGCCGCGATCGATGCTTTCGGTGCCGAACGGGTGGGCGTGCGCCTCAGCCCCAGCGGCACCTATGGCTCGATGGTCGACAGCAATCCGCAGGAGACCTTCGGTTACGCGGCGGCACGGCTTGATGATCTGGGCATCGCCTATCTCCATGTCGTCGAGCCGCGCATCAAGGGCACCGAACTGATCGCCGAGGCGCAGCCCGTGGCAGCCCACCACCTGCGGCGGATCTTCCACGGCACGCTGATCGCGGCGGGCGGCTTCGATGGCCCCAGCGCCGAGGCGATCCTGCAAGCCGGATAAGCCGATGCCGTGGCTTTCAGGCGCAGCTTCATCGCCAATCCCGACCTGCCCGAGCGGCTGCGTCTGGGCTTGCCTCTCAATCCCTATGACCGCGCCACGTTCTACGGCGGCGATGCGCGCGGTTACACCGACTACCCCTTCGCCACCGTCACCGCCTGACGAGCCCCCAAGAACAAGGAGAAGACTCATGACCCTGCAAGCCAAGCTCGATGCCTTCAAGGCCGATTTCGAGGCCGGAAAGCCGCCCTATAACGTACCCACTTCGGTCATCGAAACGATGCACCGTGCCACCGCCGAGTTGATCGCCAGCGGCGCGGCCACGCGCGCGCTGAAAGCCGGTGACAAGGCGCCTGCCTTCACGCTGAACGATCCCGAGGGGCAGCCGGTGTCCTCCGCCGAACTGCTGGCCAAGGGCCCGTTGGTGGTCAGCTTCTATCGCGGTGTGTGGTGCCCCTATTGCAACATGGAGTTGCAGGCGCTTCAGGCTGCTCTGCCCGAATTCACCGCGCTAGGCGCCGGTCTCGTCGCCATCTCGCCCCAGAGCGCGCCCAACAGCCGCAAGTCGGTGCGCCAGAACGATCTGGCGTTTCCGATCCTGTCGGACACGCACAATGATGTCGCCGCCGCCTTCGGCTTGCGCTTCGAGATGCCGGACTATCTGATCGAGCTTTACAAGGGGCTCAAGAACGACCTGCCCACCTTCAACGGCGACCTCAGCTGGGCCCTGCCGATGCCCGCCCGTTACGTCATCAGGCAGGACGGCGTGATCCTCTATGCCGAGGTCAACCCGGACTACACCCGCCGCCCCGAGCCCGAGGACATGCTCCCCGCGCTGCGCCGCGCGGCTTCCGCCACCGCCTGATCCTGCAACCATGCTCCGGGCCGCACCCGGCCCGGAGCCCTGATGGAGAACATCCATGTCCCGCACTTTCCTCGTCACCGGCGCCAGCAAGGGCATCGGTCTGGCTCTGTCGCATCGCCTGGCTCGCGCTGGTCATCAGGTGGTGGGCATTGCTCGCCAGCCCATCGCCGATTTCCCGGGCACGCTGGTCCCGCTCGATCTGAGCGACAGCGATGCGCTGCAGGCCCGCCTGACCGATCTGGCCGCCGAGCATGCCTTCGACGGCATCGTCAACAATGTCGGCCTCGTGCGGCCGCAGCGTCTGGGCGGTATCGATCTTGCCGTTCTGGATGATGTTCTGCGCGTCAACCTGCACCCCGCCGTGGCTGCCGTTCAGGCCGCGCTACCCGGTATGGCCGAGCGAGACTGGGGCCGCATCGTCAACATCGCCAGCCTGACCGTGCTGGGCGCGGTGGAGCGCACCGCCTACGCTGCCGCCAAATCCGCGCTCATCAGCTTTACCCGCAGCTGGGCGCTGGAACTGGCCACCAGCGGCATCACCGTCAACGCCGTGGCGCCCGGGCCAACCGAGACCGAGCTGTTCCGCGCCAACAACCCCGTCGGCAGCGAGGGCGAACGACGCTATCTGACCGGTGTGCCCATGGGGCGTTTCGGAGGAGCTGACGAAATTGCCGCTGCCATTGCCTTCCTCCTGTCTGACGATGCGGCCTTCATCACCGGCCAGACGCTGTTTGTTGATGGCGGCGCCTCGGTTGGCAGGGCAGCCATTTGACACCACACGATGGGCTGGCGATGAGAAGAAGGGCAATCCTGAACCATCGGCAGCTATCGTGATCTGGTCGTTGTTAGCGGACTGACCGGACCCCACAACTTTTGGCCATTTCTTGAGCGCCTAGGTAGCTTTCGCTCATCGTGACCCGCCTGAGAACGTGGCCTTAGCGAAGTTGACCCTTGTGAAGGCCGACAACTATATCCCGGATGCCTTGTGCCACAGCCAAGAGTCAAATTCGCTCTTGCCACCCCAAGCCAGCAAAGTACGGCTGACACGCCTAGAGGCCTCGTCTTTCGTATATTGCCAATCCGCCTGCTCGTCATCAAAGGCGCTCTGCAATATAGTCTCCGCCGCTTCCACGTTCGCATAAACGCAGGGCTGTGGCGACTGCCCCTCCCTCATGCGCACGATGTTCGACAAGACGTGAGCAATGCAACATTCCACCACAGCTTGGGTAATGTTTAACCTGAAGGCCATATCGGCGTGGGTGACCCCCTCTATCCGATGGAGCAAGAAGATGACCCTCGGAAGAGGCGAAAATGCGCTTGCCGCAGAGCAGCCACTGACCCGAGCCCTCGAACCGACGATGTTGGGCTGCACCGAAGTCTGATCAATTGGCTCAGCAGCTACAATCGCTCGCTGGCGGCGCCCCGCCTGTTCTGAGATTTCATCCATAGTCGCCTTTCCGGATCCGCATCGATGCGGTTTCGCGGGAGGCTTGGGGTGATGCGGCTCGACCCCGAACTCCCGCGCGCGAACGCGGGAGCCGCCGGAGGGTGAGAACATGCAAACACACATGCGCCGCCGCCTTTACCCTTGCGGGTTGGACATATGCAACGGCTCCCCGGAAACTGATGTCTCCGAGTTGCAGTGTTTGCGGGGTTCTCACGCCCCGGCGCTGCCCTTTGCGCAGCGCACCGCGACCTATAGCAGGTCAGCGGCGAATGGCCAAGCGACGGTATATATTGAAAGAATGCGGCGCTCCTGCGAGCGCTTTGCGCTGTGAAGCCGATGGCAGAATAAATGGAACCTAGAGTTACCATCCTCGGGCAGACTAGACCTGCCCTTCGCTTTCAGCCTACACTCCCCACTATGCGGAGCAGCCTCGACCATCTACCTCATCAAAAGCAGCGCGAACTCGAGCGCGTGCGCCAGATCGTTTTCGAGGAATTCGAAGCCGCTCTCTCTTTCGCCAATGCGTCATGGAAAAAGCGGGCGCGGATTGAGAAGCTGGTACTATACGGTAGCTACGCGCGTGGTGGCTGGGTCGACGAACCGCATACCTCGAAAGGATACAAGTCCGATTATGACCTGCTGATCATCGTCAACGACGAACGCCTCTGTGATCGCGCGCGATATTGGATGAACCTTGAGGACCGCTTTCATCGCGAAGTTGGGATCACCAACGCTATCAAGACGCCAGTCAACTTCATCGTACACACTCTGCAAGATGTGAACGATAAGCTTGCGCACGGCATGTATTTTTTCATGGATATCGCCAAAGAGGGCATTGCACTTTATCAGTTCGATGAAAGCGAACTGCATACTCCGAAACCACGAACGTCGCAGCGCGCTCTGGAGACGGCTGAGGCCTATTTCGACGATAAATTCAAATTCGCGATTAGCGGGCAAAAAGGCTATCGCTTCTATGTTTGTGAAAAGGAGTGGCGCGATGCCGCTTTTATACTCCATCAGACCGTAGAGCGCCTCTACAACTGCGTACTTTTGGTTTGCACTTTCTACAGCCCGCACGTCCACAACATCGGTTATCTTCGGTCACAGGCCGAAGCGATTGATGCTCGCCTCGTGTATGCTTGGCCTCGTGAGACGCACGCCGAGCGTGCCTACTTCAACAAGCTGAAGGAAGCCTACGTCAAATCGCGCTATTCTGACCATTACACCATCACCGAAGAGCAATTGCTCTGGATCGGCGACTGCGTCGAAGAGCTCGGGAAGGCCGTTTATGAAGTGTGTCAAGAGCGCCTTGTAAAGCTCAGAGATTCTGCCTTACAGCGACCTGACCGGCAATAAGCTGCGCCGACACTCCCTGGGGCATTTGAACACCTGAATGATGGTCGACGTCATCGCGGTCTTGCCAACTCGCGTCTGGAGCTGCAAAATCGCGATGTGCAAAGGTCGCCATGCGTACCTGACACACAGACATTCGCCAATTAGCGAGTAGACCTGACCAGGCCGGTCGGGTTGCCGATCCGGGATCGAGGGGCTTAGCTCCTCCCCCCAGACGGCGAGGCGTCAACTCCCCAGCAGGCTGGTTTTCCGGCCCAATCGCTGTTGCCGCCTCAGGTCAGCCCATGTCATCATCGCCCTTTCGCCCCTTCGCTGATGCCCGTCCGCCTCGTTCTTCATCTTCGGGATGTCTCGGTGATCCTGCCTCGGCACCCCAGGCCGAAGGAACGGATTTTACGCAGCAAACGCGCCATGTGCTTGAAGACCTCTATAAAACCCAAAGAGGCAAGCTTCAGCGCTTCCTGCAGTACCGTGTCGGCAACGAAGATGCCACGGACATGGTTCAGGATGCCTTCCTGCGGATGGCGAAGACCGGCAAGGTGCACCAGATCGAGGAGCCTCGAGCCTATCTCTGGTGCGTCGTCTACAATCTGATGTTCGAGTGGGGGAGGAAAAGGAAACGCGAGAACCTCGTATTTCAGGAGCTCGACGAGGAGCGGCACGCTGTATGCCCCCCGGAACAGGAATTTGCGCTAGAGGAAGCCAGGCTCCAGCAAATTTACAAGAGAGGCGTCGATAGCCTGCCTGACAAGACCCGGTACGTTTTTATGATGTGTCGCATCGACGGCATGAGCCACGCGCAGGTCGCCCAGGAACTCGGTATTTCTGTCAAGACAGTGGAATTTCACATGGGTAAGGCTCTGACCCATCTGGCGCGCGTGATGGATGCTATCCGATGAATGACAACGACGAAACGGCCTCAGGCCTCCTGGCGCGCGTCGCGGATGAGGCGGGCCTATGGGCGGCGCGCATGCAGGGCGAGAACGCCGACGCCTATCGGACTGAATTTGATCGGTGGGCCGAGCAATCGCCTGCCCATGCCCAAGCCTACAATAAGGCAATGGATGCCCACAGAGAAGCCCTTCGCATCGCCGCACTGCCCGGTTACGGGCCCGATCGCGACCGCGCCAGTGAGCTTGAACGCGCCAGGCGGGCCTTTCACAAGCAACCATGGTGGGCAACCAGGGGCGCCATGGCCGCGTCGCTAGTTCTGGGTGCCAGTCTGGGGACCGGTCTCTACCTCCGCCAGCAGAGCCTGGACCATTCAAGGGAGAAGACGGCGAGCGCGCTCTTGCTGATGACCCGTCTGGGAGAAATCCGAACATTCCACCTTGCGGACGGCTCGTCGCTTACCCTGGACACGCAAAGCCAGGTCGAGGTGGTCATAAACCACCAGGAACGTCGCCTTCGTCTGCGCTCTGGGCGGGCGCGCCTGGAAGTCGCGCAAGGCGAGCAACCCTTCCAGATTGTGTCCGATGCAGGCCGGGTATCGGCGTCAAAGGGGATCTTCGACATGGCAATGTCCGCAAACCGGGAAATCCTCCTTCGTCCCATTTTTGGCTCGCTCGATGTGCGTCCGGACTCCGGCGAAACCGCCACCATGCCGCCGATCCAAACAGTCGCGACCGGCCAGACATTCAATTTCACGCTCGGTCGCGTCGATCACGCTCCCGTCTCTCGCCCTCAATTCAGCGCTGCCGATTGGCCCGCCGGATGGCTCGATTGCCGCAACATCGACTTAAGCTCCCTGATCGAGATTGCCGGGCATTATTCAGCTCGCCCCATCATGATCGATGCCCCGAAAAGCCGGAAAATCGAGGTGACAGGCCGCTTTAAGATCAGCGACACCACTAATTTTTTGCGCAACATCGCGGATCAGTATGACCTGACCATTGTGGATGACGCACATGAAATTCGGCTGCGCGGAAAATAATTCTTCATCGCCGCTAGGGATGGCCCATCGTTGAACATCTACCGCCCTTAGCCGACCAGGCGATCAACGCCTGGCCGAGCGTGGAGGGCAATTACAATGAGGAAGCGCGGTCGGATTGCTACGGCACTCCTGTTTGGAACTGCATGTGCATCTCTTCCCGGAATAGCGACTGCGCAGGATCTGCCGATCTATTCCTTCAACCTGCCGCAGCAGGATCTGGGCGACGCTCTTCGTAGTGTTGCGCAAAAGGCTGGTTGGGAGCTCTATGCCAATGCCAAGGAGGTCAATGGCATCAAGGCACCTGCTATCCAGGGCAATCTTACTGCGCGGGATGCCATCATCCGTTTGCTGGAAGGAACCGCGCTTCACGCGACCTTCTCGAATGGAGTGGTCAAAATCCGGGGGCGATCGGATGCGTCGGGAGGTGAGCCGGACGAAACCTCGGAAATCCTTGTTACCGGTAGCCGCATCGTCGGAGCGCCACCTTCAGCCCCGGTGACGGTCATCAGCGACGAAGATATCAGAAATGCCGGGCAAACCGACCTCGGACAGGTCGCGCGTAGCCTGCCGATGAACTTCGGTGGAGGCCAGAACCCCGGCATCGGGCTTGGCCAAGGCACCGGCAACGCCGAAAACGTGAACGTGAACGGCTCCTCCACCTTCAATCTGCGCGGGATCGGTACGAACGCCACTCTCACACTCCTGAACGGCAACAGGGTCGGCAATACCGGAGCAACTTCTGCTGTGGACGTCAGCGCAATTCCGGCCGCAGCCGTTCAGCGGATTGAAATTATCGCGGACGGAGCCTCCGCTATTTACGGCTCCGACGCCGTAGCAGGGGTCGTCAACATCATTCTAAAGCCTGACTACGATGGCCTGTGGACCAGCGCCAGGATTGGCAGCTCAACCGACGGTGGTGATTTTGAACAAGGGTTCAGCGCTGTCGCAGGCTCGAAATGGTCGAGCGGCGGTATCATGGCGGCATATGACTTCGATCACAGCTCGGCGATCCGGGCCGATCAACGGTCTTACACATCATCCATGAATCCGGCCGCTACGATCTATCCCAGCTTTTCGCGCCACGATGCTCTGATTACGGCACATCAGGATCTGACACCCGGCATCGAACTTACGACCGACCTGACTTACAAGATTGGCCATCAGCAGACCGTGGTGGGGTATACTGCGGCCCAACCGATTACATACAGCGGTGCGATAACAACAAGGAATTTCAATTCCTTTGGGGCAACGCCCACCCTCAAATTCAAGCTCCCGAAAAGTTGGACCGGGAAGATCTCCGGTTACTATGGAGAGGACAAGACGTCCGGCCCTTCAAACATCTACTCGCCCACACGTACTTACCTGACCCAATCTTACTTCAAAAACTCGGCTTGGTCCCTGGAGGGAAGTGCTCAAGGGCCCTTGTTCGCATTGCCCGCAGGCAGTGTTCGCCTCGCTATCGGCGGCGGCATCCGCCAAAATCAATTTGCCGCGACCCTCTCCGGACCGTTCGTGGATGTCCGACGAACAAATCATTTCGCCTATGCTGAAGCATTTGCCCCGATCATCGCACCCCGACAGAAAATACAGCTCATTTACCAAGCGTCATTGACGGCTGCAGTTCGCGTCGAGGACTATTCCGATTCAGCACGAATTGCGACACCCAAGATCGGTTTGAACCTGTCTCCGTTCAAAGAGCTGGAATTGAAGGCATCTTGGGGAAAATCCTACAAAGTTCCATCCCTTTTCCAGCAATATGGCACATACTCGACCGTCCTGTATTCCGCATCCAAATATGGATATGCGGCAAATTCAACCTACATCTCTGCCAGTGGCAGCAATCCTGTAGAAACTGCTGAACATTAGGAGAATCTCACCCTGTCGGCCGAGTTAAAGCCAACCGACCAACTCACATTCACGGCCGACTATTTCCACATAAACTACACCGACCGAGTGGCTCCGCCCCTGGCTTCATCTACCGGCGCGCTCACGAACCCAATTTACGCGCAACTGGTCACCCTCAACCCAACCGCCGCTCAACAAGCGCAGCTCATTGCCGCTTCCGACATCGGGCTCCAAAACGCTTCGGGCGGCACGTATATACCGGGCAACGTCGTTGCGATCCTTGACGGCCGGGATCGAAACATCGCCAAACAACGGTATCAGGGCGTCGATTTCGCGGCGCGCTATCAAATGCCACTCGGCCAGAGCCAGAAACTCTCAATCAACGCTGACATAAGCTGGCTTGGTAGCAAACAACAGCTGCTGCCAAACCTTCCATGGATACAACTGGCAGGTAACGTTTTCTATCCCCCTCATGTCAAAGGCCGCGCAGGAGCTGTCTATTCAAGCAGTATTTTCACGCTCGCCAGTTTTGTGAACTACACAGGCGGAGTGACCGACACACAGGTAACCCCAAACCGGTGGGTCAGTGGCATGACAACAGTGGACCTGAACACGCGGATCAGACTTCCGCACGCCATTGAACTCGCGGTCAATGCCAGCAATTTGTTCAACGCCAAGCCTTCAAACATCTACACCGCGTCCTCCTACTCAACTCCTTACGATACAACAAACTACTCCCCCATTGGTCGCTTCTTGAGCCTTACAATCAGCAAGGGGTGGTGATTAAGATGCGGTCTCTGAAATTGCTCATGGTGCTGATTGGCACAGCCCCATTCACCGCTTCCGCGCTCGCAAAGACCCCGGCTCACGGGCGGGCGTGGACCCTAGAAGACGTGTTGGACGCACCGGAGGTGACCGACCTCATCCGCGGCATCGATGCGGGCTCGGCGCTCTATGTTGTGCGCGCTGCGGCCCCTTCAGCAAATGAGATACGCTCCACTCTATACAAGTATGATCCGAAAGAGAGGGCGCCCCGGAAGCTTCTTTCAGCTCCTGCAATCGAGCAGCTGTCACGCGAGCCCAACAGCCTATACTACACGGCTTTGCTAAACCTCGGGAATGGCCTACAATTGTATCGCATTGATGATAATGGCGCCACGACGCCCTTGATCGTCAACGATCATCCGGCGGTGGTGGGCCATGCGTGCGGTGCGGTCTACGCGAACAAGGACTCCGCTCCTCAGAACGTCGGCGTGCTTTCCTACAGCTGGTCCCCGGATGGAAAATGGCTTTGGTATGCAATCCCCAAGCCACAAGCCCCTTCTCCTATGCTCTTCAATCAAGAGGTTGAGAATATGGAGTGGGTGGGTTGCAACAATGGGGGCACCGACGTCGAATTGCGCATTCGCGCAGCCAATGGTGCTGACCGCCTGGTCACCACCAGACCCCGGCGTGATAGAGCCGCGTTCTATTTTGGCGGGAACGTGAAGTGGGGAGAGCAAAACGTTCTCTACCGGATTGAAACTGGAGACGAGAATGCTCAGAATCGTGCGGAGACAATTAATTATAATCTGACATCCGGTGTCAGCAAAGAGTCAGACCTACCGCCCGACGAAAGCAATCAGGCGCTCTCCAAGCCCGTCGATATGCACTTCGAAACAACGGGCACGGGCGCCACGAGGACTTTGATAGAGCATATAGGTGCCGGAAAGACCCTGAACCGAGGAAAAGTCAACTTCAGTCTGGGGGACGTGCGCGCTGCCGGTGCCTGGATCTCGCGGGACGGCAAGGTGACCATCGCGGGTGTCAGAGAGGTCGATGTCCCTCGCTACGATCTGGTACGGATCGACGAGAAGGGGAGCCGGCTCATTGGCGGCGAGGATAGCCTTACGAGATGCGATTTCACTTCAGATCTGGACGAAGGCTTTTGCATCCGAGAGGGTATGAACACACCGCCCGAGCTGGTGCATGTCCTTCCTGCCTCGGGCAAGATAGACCGTCTGACCGCAATCTCGCCTCGCCATGAAGAGATTGCTCCGCTTCGTGTGACGCCCAAGATCTGGACCAACCGGTTGGGCTATGTAGCCAATGGGTTTATCGTATGGCCCCGCGACTACGAGGCTGGTCATGCCTACCCGGCAATCATCGTGACCCATGGCTCTGATGCTGATCAACGGTTCGTTGCTCACTTTTATCAGTGGGAATATCCGACTCAGCTGTTTGCCGAGAAGGGTTATATCGTGATCGCGATGAACGACCCCTCTGTCCGTCAGAGCCCAAAACTGATGGCCGCAATGGACTCTTGGGGTAGCCCTCATCCGTCTGTGTCGCCTTCCGAGCTACGCCAATTGATATACATGAACGGGGTTTACAGCTTTGAAGATGCGGTCAAAGAGATGATCGCGGCCGGCCAGGTCGATCCCGCCAAGGTTGGCCTTGCTGGATACAGCCGAGGCTCCCAAATGGCCCAGGTCACGATGACGCAGTCGCATATGTTCCGAGCGGCATCCAGCGGGGACGGTGATTTTCTGGATCCCGCCTCATGGTGGCCCGGGCGCACCCTCTACACCTCGGTCTTTGGAGGGTCGCCTTATGATCCAAAAATCGATGCCTATCGCGAATTGTCACCGCACCTTCGCGCACAAGAAGCAAGCGGCGCTATGCTGCAGCAAATCGCCCACATTTCCGCGGGCGAAATTCATCTTCACCGCGCCTTCGAAGCCGCACATGTACCCACCGAGCTGACCTACTACCCAGGCGAGAGCCCTAACAACACAGAAACTCACGTCTTCCACATCCCCCGAAATAGGCTCAACGCCATGAAGGAAAATCTGGCCTGGTTCGACTTTTGGCTTCTGGGCAAGGAAGACAAAGAGCTCTTGCCCTCCGAGCGTTTCGCCTCGTGGGAAGCTATGAAGGCAAGTGACAGCACCTTGCGAGCTAAGCGGCCCTAACACCAATTAGCCCCGGCGCAGGGCGGCTCTTCCAGTCCTGCGCCCAGGCTTCCACCGCAGCGAAGGATAGGAGCCGCTGAGCCCTTTTCCGTCCCTCTGCGGCCCAATCATCTGCTTGCTCGACGAAGCCACGATCGACGATCCCATTTCCGACCAGAAACCCGTCCAGCAGCATCTCGCGGATTACCCTGTGCTGTGTCCGATAAATTGCCTGCATAAACCCTTCTGGGCCACCCTTCGACCGCCGGTCGATGATTTCGGGAGGCAAATGATCTTTGAAGGCTCGCCTGACTACCGCCCGGTTCTGCCCCCCCGCAATCCATTGCCAAGTCGGAATTGCCAGACAAGCCTCAATCACGGGTTGGGAAAGCAAGGGCGCGATATGCGCGGGCCCCACATCTCGCGGATAGATCTCGAAGCTTCTCTGCGCACGCGAGACCATCGCAACATGCACCATCTTTCCCGGCAGGATTCCCCCGGGGCCACGGTGCCAAGGATGGACGTCGGGGGATGCCGCGACAGCTCCTTGGAGATCCTTGGTCAACCCCGTGAAATTCGAACTCCGCATGAAAATATTGTTTGGTTGACGATAACGCCGCCGAAGTTGCCGAAACGCTTCGAAATAGGTGGCGCCTGTCCAATCAAGGAGATCATGCAACGTCTCCCATGCGCCTTTGGAGAAGCCATCTGCGATCACCCGATCAAGGAGTGGGTTAACCGATCTCATGTAGCAGAACACATTGTCCCCGCCATTCCCGGAAAATATGGCGTCAAACTCGCCCTGATTTGAACACTGTTGGTGAATCGCCGAGATTGCTTGTGTGAGGTAACTTGTAGCGGGCCAGGGCAAATGAGTGTGGGAGGCTCGTTTTACATCCACCGCCTCCACTTGGAGGAAATGCCGCTCCAAGTTTCTCTCAAGTGCATCGGCTACGGCCTTGGCATACCGTGTTTCATCCCCTTCCGGATCAGGCCCGATCAGTGTGAGCAGTCTGGAAGAGCCGATCGTGGCTGCAACGATCGACGAGTCGAGCCCTCCAGAAACTCCGAGCAACTTACGGTCGTAGCAGCTTCCCCAGGCAGAGCAGCAGTTCGCGATCGTCTCTCGCAATGCGTCGGTGACCTCTCTGACCGATGCGTCTGCTGTTGACCGACAAGCACTCCAGGGCAGCCACCATTGAGAAATTCGTGCCTGACCGTCCACCCACTCGAGTGCCTCGCCAGGCAGTAACTCGACGATGCCCTCCAGGCCCGTCTGCCTGGCGATGCTGTCAATGCCGGTCAGATAACGCCCCAGAGCAAGTGGGTCCAGCGCAGAAGGCCCGGGCCTCAGCAATCTCGCATCGCTAGACAAGAGTATGCGGCTGTCTTCCTCCAGAATGTAGACCGGGACCATCCCCGATGGGTCGCGCAGGATCGACAGCCTGGAAGGGTGTGCGAGGATCGCTGCTACGTACCCTCCCCAGACATTTTCGGCCAATTCGCGACCTTGAGACGCAGCAATCTGGGAGACCAACTCTTCCGACAATACGGAGAGCCTGGCTGTTGGATTATCTCGGTTGAAGAGGTGGCCTCCAATCCATCCGCCATTACCGAGGCTAATCCCTTGTTCGTCCGCCCAGATTTTCAACGGCGGCATCGCAAAAACCGGTGAAAGGCCGAATGCCGCAGCATCGCGATCGGCGCCGCTTTGTCCGCGCGAAATCTCGATGAGAAAGTTCATGATCGCCCCGCCCGATAGATAGGAGAGTATGCCTGGAGATCCTCGAGAGGATCGGTCAAAGCCCGGTCACCGTACTGGACCCAGCTATGCGCCAGAAACGGCAGGGACACCCCAATAACCAGCTGGGCCGCAGCATTCCGGCGCAGCAGCATATTGGCCATCGCGATCGACCTTGAGAGACAACGACGATCCCACTCAACGAAACGGCGGGCCAACTGAAACGCAGCAGCGACCTCCACATAGATTTGATCTTCTCGGCCCTCTGCGGCCTGCAGACGCCTGTTCAGCGGCATCATAATTTGATGAAGAGGTTTCCGCCGCAACTGCGCCTGCGCCAGCAGTTGATAGTACACTGCCTCTAGCGCCAGGCGCCAGGAAACCCTTGGGAGCATGGCGTCCAACGCACTGAACCTGGGCAGCCGTAATCGCTCTGAGCCACGCGGACTCCACTCGGCGCAGGGCTCCACGATTTGGCTTTCAAACAAGCGCTCGGTTGTCGCGGGATCGCTTCGCTGATGTAGCCAATCAAAGAAGTCGTGGGCCAGCTTTCCAGAAGCCAGAAAATAGCGGTCTTTCGCCATATCAAGGAACACCACTTGCTCTACTATGGCAACATAGTGGAGCGAAGCGGAAAGCCTGCTTCCCATGAGGATCTCCAACAAAAGCGGGCGTGCTGTCTCAGCAAACACGCCCGTATTGGGATTTAGTCGGCGGGTCGCATACCGACGTTCAGATACCGCGTATCCGGCTGCTGAACTTCGAGCAAACCGACCACATTTCCGCCTTGCGTATGGATAGACACGTGGCCCAATTCCACGATGGGTGTGTCGCGATAATCACGCTTTTCCATAAGAAACTCCATTCAAAGCGGAAATCCCGCTTCCCATGAGAAGCCCCCAACACAAACGGGCGTGCTTCCTCACGGAAGCACGCCCGCCTTGCGAGTTAGTCGGCGGGCTGCATGCCGGCGCTCTGATACCGCGTATCAGGCTGCTGAATGTCGACCGCGCCCTCCAGGTTTCCGGCCTGGGTCAGAGTGGACACACGGCCCAGTTCGGCGACGTTGGCGTCGCGATATTCACGCTTTTCCATAGTAACCTCCATTCACTTGCATGATGCGACTCGATTGTCGCAAATACATCCTGTGAAAATTGGAAGTATATTTCCACTTTATAATCGGATTATAATTTATAGTGGGAAATACTATTATAGGTTGTGACCGAGCCATCGAAGACAGCAGGCAGGCCTGTGCTGGCACCTTTAGTCCTAATGGACCTGAACATACATACCAGGACCCGGGCACGGATTTCCTATAATGTATATTGCATTTTTATGTCAATTGCTTGGGCTAGCAAAATATCGTTGGGGGCCTAGCCCTCGCTTCGGGTCAGAAGCCTGGCATATTCCGCGGCTTCGCTCTTCCTCTCCTCGTGATAGGATCTGAGCAGGCTACGGATCGCGTCGGGGCCATCCCTGGTCCTCAACGCTGCCTGCAGCCGGTCGAGCACGGCCATCGGTTGCTGGAGCACGCGCTCGTCAAGCAAGCGCGTGCTCCAGAGCCGGTCACTCAAGGCTTCGATTGTCCCGATCAACTCGAGGTTGCCCGTCCGGGCGGCTATGACGCGAAACAGTGTTGCAGCACGATCGGCCGGCCTTCCATCGTCCGTCGTGTGCGATGTCCATGGCAACGGCTCGTCACTCACCGCCGACAGAAGGAGGGAAAGGTTGAGCTCCAGGAGGCACTCCAATCGAAAGGCATCCATTTTCGGCACATGGAAGCCCTCTCCTGCCACAAAATGCACCATGCCTTCGCCGGCCAGGTAGTTCAGGCTATCGCGCACGGGGCTGGTGCTCACACCAAGTTCCTTCGCCAGTCGAACCGTCTCCAGGCGGTAGCCGCCCGGAAGGGTCCCCTTCATGAGCAGCCGCTTGAGCGCCTGATATGTGGGGCTGTAGGTGTGCGAGGGGCTCATAGCGGTGCCGTCACCAGGCCCAGCGCTTCCTCGATCATCGCCTCTTGATCAGGTCGCAGCGCGTCAACAGCACCAAGATGCTCAGGAACATCATCCCGCAGCAAAACGGACGGACACTGCCCTTCGTAATTGCCCAGGTTGGGCCGGTGTTGTGAATAACCGACGAGCGCTGCCAGATCCGGCGAGAAATGGCGGGCAACAGCCGGCGGATAGGCGAGCCAGTTGTTCTCATAAGGCTTGAGCCACCCCAGGGAATAGCCGACCACCAGCCCGCGCCTCACGCCCTGGGATCGATTTGCGCCGGCGCCATGGGCCGTGGAGCCCAGAAAGCAAATCGCGCTTCCTGGTTCGCAGGCGGCCACAACGGGCTCATCCAAGTCCTGCCGCGCCATCCCGGCCTTACCGTGACTGCGCGGGTAGATGCGCGTGGCGCCATTCACGGCGGTAAACCGTGTCAGCGGCCACATAACATTGACGAGAAATTCGTGGCTGCCCTTTACGCCCGCCCACATGTCGTGATCGCGATGCGCAAATTGCTCCCTTTCACCCGGGTGGATCTCGATAGCCTGCGCGACATTGAGCTGGATGCGGTCACAGGCTTCACCCAGAATTGCGTCGGCCAACGCGAGGATCCCGGGAGCCATAATCAGGCTTCGCGCGTGGGGAGACCGCTTCAGCAGACTGCCGAAGCGCTTCGTCCGGAAGCCGTAAAAGTGTCCCTGCCCGAACGGCGTCGCGTCAAAGATCGGGGCGAGGTCTGCCTCGAGCGCCGCAATTGTTGCCGGCGCCGCCGCATCCTTGACCACGCAATAGCCCTGCTCAAGAAGCTGCGTCAGTGAGCTGTCTGGCCCGGCGAGACTCATGCCAGACCTCCCCGGCTGCCAACGAGCCGCAAGGTCAGTGGTTGATAAATACCCTGGCTCCGCAGACCGTCAATTGTCCGACCATCGATACGGATGTGAAGCCCCGCAAGGAGCATTCCCTCTGTCCGCAAAGCCCTTCCCAGCGGCACGCACTGCCAACCAAAGCGCAATATCTGGGTCAGCCAGCTGGTCTCTGCCACACCCGTATAATCGGTGATCTCGTGAGTCAGGGCGTGATGCGCGAGAGCCGTGACGAGCTGGTTGCGGGCCTGGCGGCGCTCCGCAGCGGTCTGGTTGCGGTCGAGACAGAAACGGGTGATCTCCCGCGTGGTGGTTCCCGTTGGCAACGGACCATCACACAGCTCGGGGTAAAGGCTCCCCAGAATGTGGGGTTGATCCGTCCTTAGCAACCGCGCCGATGCGCGGTGCCGCCCGTCTGCGTCGAGCAGGATGAGATACTCCGCACTCGCATCGTCAAACTGGTCGACTTCGTACAGGCCCTCAAGCACCGGTAGATCCCACTTGAGCAAATCGACGAACACCTGCTTGCGGGCGGCAAACATGCCACGCACCGCTGCCGTGGACGGATGAGAGGACGATGGGGCATAGGCTAACTGCATCATGGCGGCTCCTGACCGTGGGGGGAGCCGCCATTCGAACACGTCATTGCTGCGCGTGGTATCTCAAGAAATGGGGAGGGAAATGGAGATTTTTCCGATTAAGCGCGCCGATAAAATGGCGCTTCCTCACTCAAAAATATCGGCAAAGCTAATCAAGCCATCAAACAGGCAGGACAGGATGAGCGTCTCTGAGCAATTGACGCCATAGCGCTCACGCGCATCACGCAGATGCTGCACAACCGTCCCCATGCCGATGCCCAACCTGTCGGCGGTCTGCTGCGCCGTAAGGCCCCGTGCGATCCACAGGACGCATTCTCGCTGGCGATCGGAAAGGACTACTTTCCTTGTGGGCGTGGTGGAGCCCGCTATGCGCATGGCCGTAACAAGAGCCAGAGCTCCGACCACCTCGGCGATCGGAAGCATGCTCGTCGGGAGGCTCCTCCCCTTCCCCACCACAAAACTGCACGTCCCGATCGCCTGCCCGGGAAGTTGCCGGGGAACGGTGTAGCCGTTGGAAAGCCCGTTCTCGGAGCCCACATGGAGCATTTTGCGGTCTCGTTTGGTCAACGTGATGTAACGGGAAAGATCGTGCCAGGCGAAGCCGGTAAAGCTGCGCTCGCATGCGCGCCTGACCGGGTCGATCCGCCCATAGTCGCCGCGGATATAGATTTCAGCCCACTGTTGAGGGTAATCGTGAAGCAACAGCTTGCTCAGTGGGCTGCGATTCTGCCACTGGCCATAAGACAAGGCAAAATAATCGAAACCCATGCGGTCACGGGCCGATATCAGGGCTCTTTGAAGTTCGTCCTGATTCCTGGGGGTGCTTATTTCTGCGGCAAGATCCTCGAGCATTTGAAGACGCATTGTGTGTTATCCGATCGCCCGGTGCGTGCCTGCCCGTCAACCATGCTGATCGCTCCTGATTTATCATCCCCGCGGGCTTCGATTCCCGCCAGGATGAAAGCTACGAAAACGTCGATGTTTTTTAGCCCGACTCGGTAATCATAACACAATGAAATAAATACCAAATAGGGGGTTACCGCATTGCCAGCTCCTCGCGCGTGCGGCCGTCTCCAGAGAAAAGCTGCTCGATTTCTATGAAGCCGTGCCCATTGGCCATACCCTCCTAATGCGACTCGCCACAGCTAAGAATGCGCTCTGATCATGAGCGCAACGGAGGTGGGTGCGTGCCTGATTGTGTGTCGCGATTCATCTGGAGGCGACGGCACTGCACCTCATCTGCGGCGACTTCAGGGCAATGGGTCAAGCTCTGCCAGCATCCAGCCTTCAATCGTGCTGAGTACGTCGATAGCGTGAAGCTCGATAAAGCGGGGGTCGAGAGTGGCGCCGCACTCACCCAGAATGCGAGTGAGATCGCGTCCTATCGCCTCTTGAAGCCCCGTATTGGCATGAAATGCCACGCGCACGACAGCTTCGAGAACGCGCGTCATCTTGAAGCTACCCTCGATTTGAAGGCGAGTTCCGCTCTGGTCAACGCCATCTTCCCCAAGTTGGCGCTCCAGTTCGGATGCAGCGGCATCGACAAGTTTCTGGCGATATTCCAGGGATACCATCATTCTCTCCTCTACTTAGGATGAGCAAGAATGCCTTACATCCGATATTAAGGGCAAGAGAAGGTCGACGGGTAATTTTCGACGGGCATCAAGCCCCTGTTGCTCGACGCCATGCAAGCTCTGCCAGGTGACCTGCAATGCGCGCAGCCTTGATCGCATCCATGCCATCCACGCCATCGCGCCCTCCCCCCGCTGAGGAATAAGCTCTCGGCTTGCAATCTGCCTGTGCCGCACCTTGTGCCGCGCGGCACACATTGCGGCACATCTCGCTAAGCAAATTACATGCTCTGTCCCATGCCAATGTGCCATAACGGCCGTAGCACTCGCCGGTTCGGTCTTAGAAATATGCTTAGTACTACAGTTGCGTTTCAGGCCGGATTCTGCGGTGACAGAGAGCGGCGATGGCCTGGTGGGCTTGTCGCCATCGGGACCAGGCCCAGATGAAGGCGGGAT
>Ga0116227_10006057_pt1 | contig 24842 bp, 29 predicted proteins | sample S1TSphgellanicum_FD_89693 | JGI IMG/M metagenome (GOLD analysis project Ga0116227, IMG submission 89693) | Host-associated microbial communities from peat moss isolated from Minnesota, USA - S1T2_Fb - Sphagnum magellanicum MG | ecosystem: Host-associated > Plants > Peat moss > Unclassified... | reverse complement strand
CTTCTATCTTGGGGAGCCTCCATAGTTTCATTTTTTTGTGTGATGGGCCAATCAAATTGGTTCATTGTGAAAAAAAAAACAACAAAATTGGGAGGCACCTCATCTAATTAATAAAAGAGGTGACTAGCTAGGGTGTTCTTTGGAATGTCATAGTGTGATTCATATTAATTACATCATGGGTGCCCTCACAACTTTTTTATTTTTTTTAATGGAGCCATATTGATTTGCCCACCTGCAATTGTTTTGGAACTTTGGGGCATGCCCCAAGTAGAAGTACCTCTTTGAACCCCCAGTTGCAAAATAGAAACAAATATGCACCCTTGGATTATAGTTTATTTATAGGGGAGTTTGAACTTTGGGCAAAGCATATGGGTTAAACACCCAGGTGCTATTGGCTAACTTGCAACATTTCCGCAGCAACAACAACATCATCATCTTAAATTATTATTATTTCATTCCTGATTTTTTTCCTTCCCAGTATTGGTGGGCTGAAAGCTGGAGTGTCAGACTCAGCAGAGGGATGGTGTGCAGCCGGCAACCTCGGAGCTTCCAGGGTGTCCATACGCATGGACAACCGGACGGATGGACAGAGGGAGGATGACCGGACGGATGACGGGACGCACGAATTCAGGGGAGGCTTCATTTCTCATCCCGACGTCCTTTACTATATGTAATATCACTTATTATTACTACTGCTCAAATTGGAGATTCAAAAGAGAGTGCCCCAAAGGAAACTTAAACATGACTTGAGAGTTGGACAAGGAATGAATCTATCTACTTTAGGTCTTATAAGCTAAACCTAAATAGGTAATATAATACCCTATCATCTCCCTTAGAAATCAATTTCTTTTGTCTCTCTACTAGCAAAATCCTCTAGTCCATGACCTCAACAAAGTTGGCATCAAAATAAGATTAAACTATGCATGTACCTTTTGACTAGAGAGAGAAACACACACACACACACAAAAAAAATGACAAAAATGTGGTTTTGTCTTCTTATACACCTACCTAAGTGACCTTTAATTCCAAAGAAGCACTCCAATGGAGTGCTAAGTATTGGTGGTGATCAACTTTGAGCTTTGATGCCACCACACACACCCTTTCTTCCTTTTCTTGTTTGTGTTCTCTTGCAATAAAGTTTTGGGAGGTTTTCTTCATCATCATAGGTGGGTGTCTTAGTAAGATCACTAGGGTTTAATGAAATCACTAGGGTTACCTATATGGCCTTTACTACAAAATTGGGGGGGGTCATGTTACCTTTGGAGGGAAAAAAAAGAAGAGGAGAGAAAAAGGGGGGAACCTCCCAATCAAAAGAAACCACCTATGCCAATGTCACTTGATTCCCAAGCAACTCAACAAGAAGGGGACAACAACAAGATACCCAAGTAACCTTGGTAAGCTTCAACACACTTTATGTTGAATAATGAATTAAATTTTGATATTTTCATTTTGAAAAATAGAATATTGTTGAAGATTCAATAGTTTCCTTCACAAAATTTTGGGTGAAAATTTCAACAATTTTTTTGAAATTAGTGTTGAAGTTGACCAAGGTAGTAGGGTAAACAAAAGAAAAACCCCAAGTAAGCCTTTCCTTGTAAGCTTCTATTTGGGGATGACACTAAAAAGCACCCACTAAAAACTCCCTTCCTTTAGAGCTTCTATTTGGGGATAACTCCCCCAAAAAAACAAAATCCCTCTAAAAGCCCTTAAGCTACTACTATACTCTATAATGAATCTAAACACAATATCCAAGGGCAACAACAAACCATCACAAAACCCAAAAAAGAAAAAAGAAAAAAAAGAAGAGAAAACCTCACTCCCAAGGAGCTTGGAAATGTCATGGTGGTGGTGGTGGTGGTGGTGATGGTGGGGTCATGTGCTTTGACTTGGCTTGGCTTGTTTTGGGTTCTTTTGGATCTTTATGAATCTTGTGTGTTTTGCATCTTCTCTTCTTAGACAAATCTTGTTGTTGTTTCTTCTTTGCAGTGTTTGTTGCAACTAGCTGGTTTCCTTGCTGGTATCAGGTGAGAATTGTTTTCTGAAAAAAATAAAATTTCAAAGCTTTTTATCAATTTGTGCTTGAAGTAGGTAAAAGGTTGTTGCCAGTGCAGCTTCTATGAAATAATAATAATAATAAGAAGAAGAAGAAGAAGATGATGATGATGATGGTCATCATGTTGACTTGTTGCTGTGAAGTTTTTTGACATGTGAAATCCACCAAACCCATTTCACAGGAACGTGGAAGGAAATGATTTTTAAAAAAAAGATTTGGGTAATGAGATTTTTTTGATTTTGTACACAATTTTTGGATGTTGCAATATTTTGAGATTGTTTGTTTGTTGTTGGGTTCCTTTGTTCACAAGTTGTTGTTGTTCTTGTTGTTGTTGTAATAAGGTCTGGACAAGTTTCTTGTTGGGTTTTGTTTCTTCTTCTTCTTCTTCATGTCTGTGTGAAATTTGCTGCTCCCTCAAGAAGCAATTTGGATTTTTTAATTTTTTTCCCCCTCTTGAAAATCTGGAATTTTGGGTGTTGCTTTCTGTGTATGTTTTTTGCAGCTTGAGGAATTCAGCCAGAGAAGGAATCAGTTGTTGCCATGCTTCCCACCTCGGTGTGGTGTGTAGAAGCAACAGCAGGAGGATTAGGAGGAGGAGTTGGAGGAGGAGTCCAGGTACAAGGCACCATCTTTGACACTTCCTTATCTCACATACCACCAACACATGCTGCTGTAATTTTATTTTCTTCTCTACCCAACTCTCTTTCCAGAGCTAGACAATTTGCCAAAGACAATTGTTTCTTGACTCTTTTAGGAGAGCTTGAAAACCCTTTTTGCATGAGAAATGGAGGTTGGGAGTAATGGGTATTTGTTTTTTTTTTGGGGGGCAGAAGCTAGGTTGGTGCAAACTTCAGCACTCGCAGACAAATTGCTTCAGCTGGAACATCATCTCTTCATTGCATCTGCCACAGCAGCAGCAGCAAAAAATATCTCCTTGGGTTCTCAAAAGCCTTGTTCGAGCAGAAGATACAGCAGCAATCTTTGCCACACCTCTGTGTAGTGGTAGTTGTAGTAGTAGTAGTAGTAGTTCAGGTCATTCTTCCAGGAAGAAGACACCAACTTGGGAGTTGTTTGCAATTGCCCAAGAAGGTGTTGAATCCATGGAGCTGCCACCCACTCCTGCTCCAGGGAATGGTAGTGTTGCTCAACCCTCAAAAGACAAGGGACACAGCAGAGGTAAACACAGCATCTGGAATCATTGTCTTTTAGGGTTTTTTCTTCAACCTTAGTTGTGAAGAGGATGCAGAGAACAGGTAGTAGTTGAGCAGATATGAATTGTCATTGTCATTGTTGTCGTCGTCGTCATGTGTGTCTAGGAGCTAGGTGTTGATTGATCATTCCAGGTTCATTGTCAAGATGCAAAAGATGTGCAAGAGATGTTGAAGCTTGTGGGAGTGGTTGTTCTGGGTACTGATGGGTTTTTGATGATGGGGGATAGAGGGCAAGATGCTTGCTGCTGTGGACATGGGAACAAATTCATTTCACATGGTGGTAGTACGAGCAGACAAACAAGGGCAGTTTGAGCTTGTTGACACAGCCAAAGAGGATGTACGGCTTGGTAGCGGAAGTCCAGACATCAGCATAATTACCCCGGATGCAGAGGAGCGTGCACTCGCTGTGATCAAGCGCTTCAAGCAACTGGCCAAGATGCGAAATGCGGACATGCGTATCGTTGCCACTTCAGCTGTGCGAGAAGCACGCAACAGGCGCATGTTTGTGAGGCGCATGCTTGAAGTTGCAGGAGTGGAGATTGAGGTTCTGTCAGGGCAAGAGGAGGCATGCTTGATTTATCAAGGCGTGTTGCAAGCCCTTCCTGTGTATGACAAGACTGTGTTGGTGGTGGATATTGGTGGTGGTTCTACCGAATTTGTGCTTGGCAAAGCTGGCAAGCCATTGTATGCGACTTCATTGAAGCTTGGGCATATTCGTCTGTCCGAGCAATTTCTAGGTTTGGGTCGTAGCAGAGAAGAGCTGAAAAAGGAACAGGTAATGGATACTTTGCAATTTCATCAATGACCACCAAATCCTCCTTTCTATGTTTGTTCTCAGAGATGGGTCATTTGCCACCCAAAACTTTTGAGCTGAAGAAAAACTCCTTATTTGATGTTTGTTGAAGCAATAGCTATAAAAAGGAAGTTTGATGAGTGCATCATTGACACTACCAGATTGAGGAGCTGAGGCGACACATACAAGTTGTATTGGCAGACTCGGGTGTGATTGAAAACGTGCAGAGTGCATCATTCGAGATGGCGATCGGAAGCTCAGGCACCATAGAAAGTATCGAGCAGATGATCAATCACACAGCTGCTACCAGCACAGGCTCTCAAACTCTCAGTAACTCAAACACTTTACATGAACGTGAATTCACTGTTGATGACCTTGCCATGGTGGTCAAGAAGGTGATTTTGAAAACATTTCTCAAATCTGCTATTTGCATCCATCATGACTTCTTTTGCAGATTTTTTGGAAACTTGAGCCTACCCATTTGGGATATGCTATGATGTCATGGTTGGGTGTCAGTGGTTTGTGGGTGGCTAAGGTTTTTTTTTGTTTTGGATGTGTTTTCATGGGTCTTTTTTTAAATTGTTGTTGTTGTTAGGTGTGCAAAGCCAAGACTGTAGAGCAGCGAACAAAAATCCCAGGTTTACCCGAGAAGCGTGCAGATGTGATTGTCGGGGGTGCAATTATTCTGGAAGAGATTTTTCTGGCCTTAGGGATCCAGAAGATGAAGGTGTCACCATACGCTTTGCGTGAGGGTGTTATTGTCGATGCGCTTGCTGATACTTTTGCCAACTATACACCGGGCGTCAATATCCGGCGTGTCTCAGTCCTCAACCTTGCCAGCAAATTCAACACTGAGCAGCGCATGGTGTCCGCCCAACATTCAGCTCGCCTTGCCAAGGTACAAACATACATACATATTTCTGTCGAGTTGTTAATCCTTGGTACAAGAGCAACTACCTACCCAATTGATGGCCCTGCAGTTGAGGATGTCTGAGTTATCTTCTAAGTAAAAACCATTAGAATGTGGATGCAGGAAATCCTTGTTGGGCTCCAGGAATGTAAAAGTGGAGGACAAGACTGTGTGTCAGAGGTGGCATTACTGCTGCAAGAGGATGATATAGAGCTGATGGAAGCAGCCACCATCCTCCACTACGTTGGGATGTTTATCAACCACAAAGCTTACCACCGACATTCCCACTACCTCATCAAGGTTCTTTTCTCCTTTCTTGATCTTTTCCAAGTACTCTCACAGCCAACAATGAGTACCCATGATATCCTTCTTACCCATCCTTTTTTTTTGTGTCAGTTATGGTGTCTGCTGTGGCTCAATGCTGGTGGGCATGCCAAGATTTCATAGTTTTGCTTTGTTTTTCAGGGTGTGGGGTGGTTGACAAAACCAGGGAGGATGGCATTTTCAGTTGCTAGTTTGAAACCTGTTCTTGAGAGTCATCAAAACACTTACAGTTTATATGTCAAAGCTGAAATTGTCAGGGATGGTGGCTTGGGTTTTGTGTGGGTGGTTTCTCACAGAATAATGAGCATCTACTAGGCTATAGTCCCTTGGAGATTGAGGTACATATACAGCTTAAAACCCATCTTCACTTACATGCTGAAGCAGTTCTGGTTTTCTCAGCAATCGATGTTGAATCAGGAAGTGGCAGGATCCTGCCCTCCACACACACTGTGTGCTATTTGAATACTGGATTGTAGAAAGCTGAAAAGATTGCACAGTTGGAATTGGAGACCCAAAGAGAGAGCGAGAGAGAGTTGATCCAGACTCAAGTGTAACATCTTGTTATGATATTTGATCAACAAGCCTTGTGTTCCTGTTGTTATTCAGATCTGTTTGCTTGTGGATTTGGGCAGATAATTGCACTGCTTGCAAAATACCATCGAAAGAAGGTTCCAAGCTCAAAGGATGGAGACTTTGCAATGCTTCCTGAAGAGGTAAAAAAAATTTTACTTGCTGATTTTGCCTTGTTAATCATTAAAAAGGATTGGATTTTCTCAGCTGCAAGCCATTAGAATTGTCTAGCACAGTAGTAGCATTGAGAGTAAGGAGAAACTGCTTCTTCTTAGGTGATGAGCATGATGATGACAAACCCTAAACCCTAAACCTTAAACCCTAAACCCTAAACACCTGAGAAGCTTGTGGTGGTTTGGGTTTTGGGTTTTGAGTTTTGCAGGTGCAGAAGAAGGTGCAGGCTATGTGTGCCGTGATGCGCATTGCTGTGGCATTGGATCGCTGTGACACCAGTGCCATTGAACATGTCCATGTCTACCAGCGACCCGGAAGTGTCATGCTTGTGAGTGTCTCCTTCTTAGCAAGACTCTTTTGAGGGAACTTGGGTGCAAAGAATTATTCTGGATTTTGTAATTTGGAGAGAAAAAAAATTGAGTTTGATGGCACATTTAGTGTGCATGTTTGTTGTCAAAAGGATGTGCTCTCTGTCCTTTCTACAGCAAATGCTGTTAGAAGGTAAATCTACTGTTGTGTGGCTCTTAAGGAAGGTTCTTGTACTTCTGGCTTTCATGGACCACATCTTCTTCTGTGCTTTCTTGTAGGCTGTTGTGCCTGCTGTGGATTCTACAGGCGCACTGCGCGATGTCTCTCTTGAAGTATGGGCAGCTCATACAGAGCTTCCTTATTTTGAAAAGGTTGGATTTTTGAGCACTTGCCCCCCAAAAAAAGATTCCACATTTTTCTTGACATGATTGCATTGTTGCTTTGATCGATCTTTGCTTGAAGACAGCATAGCATGTACTGATACTGGCCCATTCGAGGTAGTAGTCCTCATCATCATCAAGGGAATGTACTCACACAAAGATGAATTTTTGGTGACTGCAGATCTTCAAGCGAAAACCGTCCATCATAGTTGCTGATGAATATGATCTGGAGTCTATGAACACAGACCCAGTTTCTTTCAGCCTTAGTTCCTAGAATTGGTTGGCAGGCGCTCTCCTTCAGACTTTCATTCTCCCAAGTAAAAATCTCAAAAACTGTTTGGAAATATATTTGTTAAGTCTAATTTGATTTTCTCTGCGACCAGAAAAAATTGCTGCAGATACAGGTTTTTCTTTGCATAGTTGCATACTAGTGATAGGAAATTCACAACGGAAGTTGTGGATTGATCAATACCCACAGTTACATGTTTACAGAAATCTCTTGTCAAAGCTACTATTGACTTGATATTGTGCTTGCCATCTTCAAACAGTATTATATTAACATAAGAAGAATAATCTCAGTATTGATTCATTGTCATAAAGAGGTTTTGGGTTGTGATTTTTTTGACTGGAAGTTGAGGCAATTGTTACTAATTTTGTATTGCTATTATGTTTGGTGTTCTTTTGGCAGGTTTGTCATGTGCAGCAGCAAGTGGCTTCAAATGTGACCAGAAAGGGAGGGGGAGCATCCATGACTCTGTATTTTATGTATTCAAATTTCGTATTCATATTGCTGTAGAGAAGAGAAGAGATTTGAGGAAGTGGAATTAGAACTTCCATAAATTCATTATTATTTTTTAATTGGAAACTCTGGTCCAGAATTTTCTACTGGGGAAGTTGCAATCCGAAAGTAGTAAAATGAGGTTGCTGCTGTTCTCAAGCCCGAAGCATCAAGCTGCATTGATGGAGCTATCGGAAATTTGACTTGAAAAATCAAAATATTAAATTTGATCTGCAAAATTGTTGTTGAAATTATTTTGACCAAGCGGTGGCACCATATTGGCACTTTGCCTCCTCCAAAAAAATCATGATATATACATATATATGCATAATTTATTTCTTTACTTGTTTTTTGTAGTAGAAATTACAAGATTTCTTTGCAGTTTGTGATTAGTCTCACATTTCAAAGTGGAGCTGTGAAACCCAATTCTTGAAATAGTTAAATATTTTGACAAAATGTACTAAAATCTGTTGTTTGTCTTGTTGATGGGTTTCTTTGGTTTTTTTTCGTTTAAGCTTTTACATACATGGGTTGATGGGCAGAAAAAGGGAGTCGGGTGCATTCCAAAACACACATTTGCAACTATATAACATATATTGACAAAAATGATTGCACTTTGACAATTGTGAACTTACATTTTGTGAAGAACAATTAACAAAAATGTCTAGTTCACAAGGCCAAATTCACACTCAAAAGTTGAATTATAATAGAGTGCAAAGTAGCATCTACATTCAACATATCATTTTCCAACCATTTCAACAAGGTTATTGCAAGAGGGTATACGCAAAGCTGACCGACACATTCATCTATGACATCACCCACAAATTCTATGGCATCATTTTGTAACTTGTTTTGCAAACAATTCTAGCTACCAATCACTTGACTTGCCCAACATTCATCACGGTTGCAATGGGCAATCAACATATTTGCATTTGCTTGCTATTGGAAACTCCATGCAAGACAAGACAAGGGGCCATGGAGCCAACTCAATGGAGCACAACTCATTGAGCAACGTCGGGGGTTAATGCAATATTACAACCATTTTCTTGCTCTCCTTCAACTGAGATCCTAGGTGCAATAGTGAAGAATGGAGATTGGCCACATGTGGTGGATGCAAAAGCTTGCTCGTATGGAGGCTTGATGGCACCTTTACTTTCAACCTCGCTTGGTAGCCTCACACATGCATCTCAAAGTTCTGGAAATTGGGTTCATCATATGAGGGAAGGGGTCATGATTTGGGAACTTATTGACAAAATGGGTGGCAACAAAAATCCCAATTTTCCTTCTTTGAATTTTTCTTATCTCTCAAAAGCTTGGGCACCCAATGGAGAAAATACTTGATCGTGGAAATAGCTAGAGTTTCGATGCACTAATTCTTGCAATTGATCCTTACAAAGGAAGCTTATGTGCATTACAAGGAGTTGATCTTGCAACTTCACATTGTCTTACCCAAAACTTCTTGTTAGATCCAACTATAACTAACTTTTGATGAGTTTTGAACTTAGTACTTTGTAAGGTAAAGTTTTTCATATGTTTGATATTACAACTTTCCACTTGCTAAGTATTCAAGAATTTTTATTGATTTATTTTAAATTGTGTGTTTCTTGAACCATGGAAGGCTTGAACATAATGTTTTGTTATTGTTATTTCTCCAATTTTTCTACTTAAAAGGAATTTTTAACATCTAGAACATCTTGTCACAAATTTTTAAAATTTCGTTGTGATCAATTTTGTACATTTGTGACATCTTGAAATAAGGAGTTTGAAAGAGTCATTTGCAAGGGACTTCATTGCAATTGGCTTTGATCATGCCAATTGTTTTCTTACTATGAACTTATGATCCATTCTTTTTTCCATTTTTCATCATACCCCTTTTCTTTTTCCTTGGATAAAACAAGTTTTTGTTGTAGATTGTTGCCCTTCAATGGGCTACCATAAATTGTTTACTCACCCATTATTTCTTGACTGCCATGACTAGTTTCCATGCTAAGGCTCATAAAATCAAGTTTAATAGCCATTCTTCACTTTGTTGAAGGGTGTGGTTACTTCATAAACCTTATTGTGATTTTAATCTTTCATTGGTAAACTTAACTTCAATATTTGTGAGAACTTGTGGATGGGATAAACATGTTTATTGACATCTAAACATATTGCTTGGGATCCTTGTTGTCAAGTCCATATAAACCTCATCTAAATTCCCTCTTATCAAGCCCATAGGAAGGTTAACTTGTGTAGCATTTGGCTTATGATTCAAACGTTGAACATTTTAATTTCTAATATGTTGCATGTTTATTATTGGTTTTGTAATGATTGATAACTCTTTGATTAGGGATCTCATTTCAAAATTCCTTTTTATCTATTTAATGAATGTCATGGGGATTATTTATCATCAATATTGGCTTCAAGCTTATGTAGAATAATTTTTTTCTTCACATCTTTTATTTCTACAAGGCCACATATGACGCAAGTTGGAATTGCTTCTTTTCCCCTAATTTTATCGTCATTAACATTTCACCCTAATGTCAACACATTTAAGTGCACCATGTAATCATGTGCTACAAATGTTATGGAGCCCCCATACCAAAAGAATGCAGTTGCAAAATTGTGGTGCAAAATATATAATTCATTTGTTTTAAAGGAACACACCATGTTTAAACATTTTAAGGTTGCCAAGATGGCCATGGTACAAGTCTTGAGTTTAATTGAAGATGAATAAACATTTTTGACACTTCATTCATGAAAAGCAAATAGCAAGATCAACTTGTTAAACACCTATCCATAATTGTGGGCATATATTTTCAAACATTCTATTGCTAAAGAATTTTTTCGATGATTTAAAATGTTTGATACATGGGAAGTGACAAAGAAATGCAAAATTGAAGCTTACTTGTAAATCAAACATCCTAAAATTGTCTCAATGATGATTCAATTTTACTAGCCAAGGATGTTATAATATTTTCACATATCTTGTAGAAATTTAGTTCAATTATTTTATTTGTAGTGGGATTATTTAAACTCATGAGCTAGGTACAAATTTTGGTTTCATATGGACATTATATGTTGTTGAACTTTGTGTTTTTTACATCATTTTGAATTTTTTAATGTTGTTCAAGTGGAAACTAATGGCCTCAAGTTTAACATTTCACCAAAAAAAATTCTTTGATGCTTTGTTTTAAACTTCAGCTCAAATATGTGTAACATTTTCTTTGATCATTCTTAGTTTGAAAAGTTTTTATTTGCTAATGGGCTTGAGGTTTAGTTAGTAGTGTTTCAACTTTCAATCTATGTTCATTATTTTATTTTTGTTGAAGTTAGATAATGGAGATTGAGTCATATTGTTTTGAGTTACATATACAATGTTTTTGTTTAGAGCGACATGTTTTCATTTTTGCAAGTCATATGTTTCGGCCATTGGGGTTTTTCACATGAACTTGGGGGAAAAATGTTTAATGAAAGAACATTTAATGAGGTTAGGAGTGATAAAACATATATGTGTGAGCTATAACATTTTTTCTATTGTTTTGATGTGATGCGCTCCCAAGTCCTTAGTTAGCCCCAAGTTGGGCCTAAGTTATTCAAGTTGCGGAATTGTGAAGGACTCAAGGCACGTTCCTAGCTCTCAGCACTAAAAGGGGTAGAGGGGTGTGCTGAAGCTCCGGGATGGGACTAAGAAAGTGACAAGCTATTCACTTACTTGAACTTGTAACAAACCAACCAATAGGTTGGTTAGTTCACCTTCTGGAGCACCCTTAATGTTAGGACAAGCCACGGGCAACTCTAGACTCATTTGACTCACCACGGCCTGGACTCGAAGGAAGCCACCACCTTCCCCCATATAGTATACTATGTGCCTCTCCGCGGCACCCACATCCAAATGACTTTTTGTCTTGGGACTCCCAAGGAGGAGTCCTGAAACTGTCCCGGTTTGGACTCCTGGGACTTTGCATGATCATAACTTTTTGCTTAGACCTACGATTGGGATGAGGTCTGAAGCAAAGTTGTAGCTCTCCTCGAGATCTTTTCAAAGGTGTGTTGCACTCCACTTGCACGCACCGGGGTTGGGCCAATTCTCAACTTTTAGCGGTCGGGAGTCAAACTTCCAATTTGACTCCTAACCCTTCTTTTTGCCATAACTTGTGTTGCAAATGTCCAAATGGCCTATGCGAAACCATATTCAACATTTACATTTCAATAGTTTTCCAATGATATAAAAAACACCCCAATGCAAGGTGTTTTGACCCTTGCAATTGAACTTTAAAGTTTTGTGAGTCTCGAAGGACTCTCAAGTCCCCATTTCGGGAGTGTGAGTTTCATCCTCACACTCTCCAAAGTAGGGTTGCGACATTAGAAGTGATAAAACATATGTGTGAGCTATAACATTTTTTCTATTGTTTTGATGTTGTATTACGTTGGAGCTATTTGAATATTTGTTTCATAACCAATTTTGTGATGAACCTTTGAGATATTACCACTAAACTAAAGTTATTACAGTGCAAGTTGTATAACCAATTTTACTTTAAAACAATTCAAGGACCATGTGGCCACTTCATTAATGATGTTTGAACACAGGTGATAAACTTGAATTGCCTTGACATGTGTATTTTACCTAGGAAAACTTCCACTTGGCAATTGCAATAGCCATTCAATCAAAAAATAAAAATTTCCAAGAAAAACACTAATTATGAACTTCCCTTGTGAAAAACGATTCACAAAAAGCTTGAACTTTGGCAATCATGAACTATAGTCAGGAAGAACAATCTTAAATTAATTTAACACATGGGATGGAGGAGTAAAAACAAGAGTCCAGTTAGCTCATATTTATATACGTAGGATTGTTGCTAGACATGAGCTAAGGTTATGATCCCACTCATTATTGTGTTATGAGCATATTGCTTATAAGCGTTGTTGTGTAGATTTCTTTGCAATGCCATAGATATAAATCACTTATCTTTCCCATTGTGTAAAACTAGCTGAACCAATATCTGTGCTCCCAGAAAGAGGTTTACACATCTTTACAATATACAACAATTACAAGCATCTGTAAACCAATAAGCAACACAAATTTGCTAAAGATCAGAACACCGGCAGCAAGTTCACCATGTGCATGTTCAATCACCAGTTTCTGCTTTGCCATGCTCAGTTCAATAAGAATTGTGCAAGCAATTCTTCTGGGCCTGATCATCTCATCTCCTTATCAACCCACGATCCTCTTCTCCAATTTGAATGCCTCATATGTAGCATCATCAGAATCACCCACCATAAACCCATTATATATATACACAAAAAGGATAGAGATGTAAATCCCTTACCCCATCTTGGCTGGTCCTGCAGTCAATGACCAATATCACAAACAGATGAAACACAGAAAGAACAAAAGCTCCTTCCTTTGATGAGAGAGCTGTGTGCAGTCTCATAGCCCTGTGGAGCCCTGAAAACACACAAGACCAACTGTTTTACAAACCTCATCTACATGTGGTACATACGAGCCCCAATAGTGGAGAATCCTTTCTATCTACAGTTTATTTCAGGAAAGCTGGGCACAGCTCAAGCTTTGCGTAGGCTGGCCACTGGCAGTTCTCTCGTCACATTTACAGTTGGCAATGTTACAATAGCCGTATGATGCAGAGATTCAGTTCATCAATGTAGAAGTACAAGAGGCAGGGTTCAATCATTCCAACTTGAGCCAGTGTGTTGCAGAGATGCAGATAGTGAGTCACTAAATCTGCTTTTTGCAAGGAGCGCAACACAGCCAGCATGACATGAGGATCTGGACGTAGTCCTCGGTCCAGCATCTGATGCACTGCAGCTGATGCCTCCTGGTAATTACCCCCCTTCAGAAATCCCCCAATCAGGACTGCATATGTTTTCTTCACAGGCATTGGCCCAAAGTCTTCCATTCTGCGAAGGATTCGAAAAGCAGCTTCCTGGTGCTTTCCAAATCCACAAATGCCAACAATTGTGTTGTACATTTCAATAGGTGGTTGTATCCCAGTAAGCTTAAGCTGCCATAGTGCACGTTCTGCCTCCAATCCCTTTCCTGCTATACAGTACATGGCCACCAAGCGCTCGTATATGGCTGGCATTGCCTCTGGGACATCCTCCTCCAATGCCCAGCGTGCAAATTCCTCAGCCCCATGATGAAGGTCCTCTTCATACTTGTTAAAAGCCTGAATGTCATCTGTCCCCAGCTCTTGTATTGTCCCACTACGCACATAGCTTCTGAGGTCGCGTTGTACTCTTGTGAACTGCAACCAGTTCTTTCTTGGATATTATTATACTTTCACTTACCACTCTCAAGTTCCAAGTCTGTGAACACTGTGCCAGACTAGCAAATGTGCAATTCAAGCTAAGAAATCTCATACAGAAAAAGTTATGGAAAGGATGAAACACTTGCTTAACCTCAGGTAACTCTCAGCAAAAGAATCACACCTGCTCTTGTTCCTTGATTGTGGCAAGAAGTGCAGCACTGTAAGCTGAAATGCGCAGCTTGAAGCCACAGCCACGCAGAGTGCGCACCAACTCAAGAGCCTCCTTTTGCTCACCACCCCTCACCATCTTCAGTAGAAGAAATGTGACCAAATCCTCACCATCACTGTCTGCCCCTGCATCCAGCATTTCTTTCACAAAGCACAAAGCCTCCGCCTTCCGCCCCTTGTCCCAATATGCAGCTATGATAGACTGAATGATGTGAAACTCTGGCTTCAACCCCACACAATTCATGTCCTGTAATTCAACCATGCACCCCTCTTTCACATCAATTTCCCTTACGACCTTTAGTCATTCAGTTGATGCTTTCATAGAACAAACTTACTGGTCTCCTTGTAGTAGGGCAATGAATAGACCACTTACCTGCAGCAAGCTCTTAACATCTTCAACAGGCTGTTCATCCTCTACCAATTTCATGACCCAGTCGAACATTATTGACATCATCAGCTTGTGGGTGTCACCTCCCACAAGATTCTCTTTTTGCATCCAATCATAGATTTCAAGTGCACACCAGGAGTCACGACCCTCCTGGGCAAAGTATGCAATTACTAATTCCAAATCCCGAGCTGAAAGTCTTTCCTGCATGCCTCCAAGTACCTCTGCTGGTTCCCTGACCATATACTCCAGCTCAAAAATGGCTTCCTTGAATGGCTCTTCAGCTCTTTGCCCTGCTGTATCACCATTTCGGCGATCATCTCTCAAAGCTCCAGTAACAAATCTATGTACAGAGCAGCCTGTCAAACCATTTGATTGGTGCTGCCTACATGGTAATAATCTCAGCGACGTGAACCTTGGTTTGGCATTTACACATCTGGTTCTCCTTACTGTATCATCTGTACACAGGCATTGGAGCTTTGCCCTTGCTTGCACACACTCCACACCATCAGTCTTTCCTAAGTTTCCCTTTACAGAAGCTGGAGAAGGAGTTGTCTCATATCCCCGCTGAACGAGTTGGTGACCTAATGAAATGAGAGACGTAAGTGCCACCATGATTGAGAGAGATGATTAAGCGCCACCCACATGAGCTGATCACAATTATTATATTGCCTCCACAAAAAAAAGGTAATTGTTTTGCCTTTTTCTGAAATCCAAAAACCAACAAGTAAGAGAGTCACTTCTTTTCATCAGAGCAAAGACAAAGAGCATGGAGATAATATCATCATAAACCATCAACGGTCAAGCCAGACATGAAAGGAACTATGTTTGTTGACAACACTGATGATGTGAGCACTCATGAAAGCTAATGGTGGAAATCACCAGGATGTTGTTATTATGTTGTCTGGAGGTCAAAATATTGCAGAATTTGGGAAGAAAGCAAAGGATGTATGCAAGATCATGTAATGCTTGACTAAACCTGCCTGAAACATTCCAGAGGGAGATCTAAAGGTGTAGAGACAATCATGCTTGGAGAGGGGGAAGAGACTGAAAAAATAATCAGCTGAATTGCCCTCTGATTTGTGCAACACAAGGAATTGTAGTCAGGAAACCCTAAGTCCAGAGACAAGTTCCTTCCTGTGAAGAACTCTCTCAAAGTAAGATACCCTAATCAGATCGATGTCGGCAAATTTTGCGAAGGTTTTCAAAAATGGAACGGCAGCAGTAAAGAAGAAGAAGAAGAAGAAGAAGAAGCTGAAGGAGGAGAAAAACCATGCATCTCTCTGTTGGAAATTTTACCTTTTTGGAGGAGCTGCTGCTGCTTTGTCTTCAAATTGTATTCGCATATACCACCAAATAGATGGATGGATCAAGCTTCCTCCTCTGCTGCTCCCATTTTAGTTTTTCCAGAGCCAAAAAAGAAAGAAATCCAAACGACTTTCGGATTTTACGAGAAACAGTGATGAGGAAGAAAGAAGAAAAAGAAAGAAGTATGCACAGATAGATAGATCCAAAACAGAAGAAAACTCTGATTCCGATCTCAACAAGAAAACAAAAAACAAAAAACAACAAACCAGAGTCAATGAAACCTCCTCAAGACACACAGATGTAGCAGAAGAGGAGAATACATTAAAAATTTACTCAGAAAACCTCAGAATCAAAGAAGGACATGATGATCTCCTCCTCCTCCTCCTCCTCCTCCTCCTCCTCTTCGTCCTACTCCCTCCTCTTCTTCTTCCTCCTCTCTTTGTTCACAACAAATCCTGATACAAAAGGGGTTTTTTTTAAAAAAAATTTTTTTTAAAGAGAGAAGAAGAAGAAGAAGAAGAAGAAGAAGGGATTCTTAACTGCAACAAAACAGAAAACCAGAAAAAGGAAACTAACAAAATCAAAATCAAAGGAGACAATTCAGAACAACTCCTCACTCACAAAAACAACAACAACAGCACCAAAGAGAAGAAGAAGAAGAGAAGAAGAAGAAGAAGAAGAAAGGGAAAGAAGAAAGGGGATTTTGCACCACCCATGATGGATGAATTTTCAACTTGGTTGGATGAAAGTTAACAACTTTGGATGAATTTTGTAACCTTGGTTTGATTTATCTGCAACTTTGGTTTGGATGGGTTTTTTTGTGTGATTTTGGGTGTTGGATGAAGTTTATATAACCTTGGTTGGATGGATCTACAACTTGGTTGGATGAATTTCACAACATTGGGTTGGATGGATTTGCTATTTATAACTTTGGTTGGATGAAGTTTATAACCCCTCGGCTCCATGGATTTACAACTCGGTCGGATGAGACTTGCCAATTTGGTTGGATGAATATGATTAGAACTTTGGGGTTGGAAAGCAATTTTATAACTTTTGGGTTGGATGAGTTTGTAACTTTGGTTAGATGAGTTTACAACTTTTTGGGTTTGGATTTGCACTTTTACAATACCCTTGGTTGGATGCATTTACACCTTTTGGGTTGGATGAATTTATTCATTTGGTTGGATGAATTTTACTACTTTGCTTGATTGATTGATGAAAACCTTCTTTAACTTGATTGATTTTTGTTTGTTTGTTTGTTTGTTTCATGTGTTTTGTTTTGTTGCCCATATGATCAAAGATTGCACGGGTTTGGTTCCTTTATGTAAAAATGATTCATGAATGAGTTCTTCTTACATGTATGCGGTGTTTGTTTTTTTTTGTCTTTTTTGGATGTTGAAATTTTGGAGAATTTTTTTTTATAAAAAGAAAAAGAAAAAGCAAAACTAGTTGAATTTCCACTAGTGAAACAAAATTTTCCAAAATTTTCTCAATTTTTTTATTTAAAAAAAATGGCAAAATTTCACCCCAAAAAAACACACACACACACACAAAACATGTGTGAAAATAATCATCATATGTAGATCATAAAGAGACTTTGATTGATGGCCTCATCATGAGTGGAAGAACGAGATCATACATTTTTCCGCACACCACTTTGACTTTGACAAACCTCGTAAAAGAACACTAAAGTTTGCACTCCTTTATGAAAATGCCTAGAATTATTGTTATTATTATTATTATTATTATTATTATTTATTTATTTATCAATGATACCCTCCGGATACTCACCGGGTATCACAAATCACCCTTATTCTCTCCCCCCTTACAAATGTGATGAAGAACCCTACAAATGTTCCTTTTATCATCTCCCAAGTGTGTGTTTTCTATGATGTTCCCATATGTTCCCAATGTTCACATTCATATGCCCAACATGTTGTTCCTAACAATTTTGAAAAAAAATTGTTTCATCAATATATATATTTTTATCCCATATCCCATATGGGTCCCATAGTTTGTGCCCTTGCCAAAAAATAGTGACAAATAGTTTTGGAAACAAAAGTTTCATGTCGTCAATGAAAGGGCTAAACATGTAGTCATGAGGGGTCCATTTTTTCCCTTTTGGGGGTGGGGGGGGGGAAAGGGGGGATTTTTGTATTTTTCTTGTTCTCAAAGGGTTCATCAAGTTCTCAAGATGTTCCCAATAGCAACCTCAGGTTTATGCCATATGGTTTGCCCAAAGTTCAACTCTCATCTATCTATCTATCTATCTATCTATCTATGAAGCGAGGTAGTTTATTTTGTTTGTCATGCTCTGATTTCTCAAACTGTGATACTTCATATCAGGCTCTTTATATCGTTGGAAAGCTCTCAATGAACAAATCAGTAAGGGTGCACTAACTTGGTTAGGCTCTTTATATTGTTGGCAAGCTCTCAATGATCAAATGGGTAGAGGTGCATTGATTTGATTAGGCTCTTTATATTGTTGGAAAGCTCTCAATGAACGAATGAGTAAGGGTGCACTAACTTGGTTAGGCTCTTTATATTGTTTGGAAAGCTCTCAATGAACGAATGAGAAAAGATGCACTGACTTGGTTTGAGACTGTTTGGAGCTATGGTGTGAAATCTGTTGATTATTGAACCATTTTTTCAATAAAAATTAAATCAAGTCGAAACTGAAAACTAAATTGGAACTTGAGAGTGTTCTTGGTGTTGTTTGAAGAAAGCCCTCAACTCAACGAGTCAGGATTTAATAGAGTTTATTTCACAATTTTCAGAGCTAAGGTGTGGAACATGTTATTTTGGAGTGGATTTTTTTGGTTGGAAGTTCAAACAAATTGCAAAAACTAAGTTTGGAAGGAAAATCAGTTGAGCGCCCACAATATCCTTTCACATTGTCAAATTTAGAAATTTTCAATTCTGAAAATGTGTCAATAAAGAATGTGTTCACACTTGGGCCAACAACACAGGCGACACTAATGTATATGAATTGAAAAGGTGGACTATAGAGGAGCACATTTGTTCTTATTTTGCAACTATCAGGTCCAAAGAGGTGTTTCTTATTGGGGAGCCCTCAATGTTCCAAAAAATATTGATGATGGGCTAGTCAATATGGCTCCTTCAAAAACAAACCCAAAAAAAAGCAGTTCTGAGCATACCCAGGAACTCATTAATATGCATCACACTTGTAATACACACATCCCTTAAGGTAAAGTGTGCAAACCCAACAATTTCAGGCAAGCAGATTGTAATCAATCAGTCAATCAATCAATCAATCACACATGATAGTTGCAAGAATAGTTGGATTACAGATGAGAAAGAATCAGAACAATCTAACTTACATGTTTGAAGGAAGGAAAACTTCATGAAGGATGCGTATCTGGGCTACGAGGCGTCTCTTGTGCAGAGAAGCAGCTTGTGGCTACCACCGACAAGCACAGGTGAATTTGTTCACAAAACAAATGCTCAATCCCTTCATGATTTCAATTTTCTGGTTGCAAAAGGGTCAGAATAAGTCCTTGCCATGTGAAAAGAGCATTTTCACTTTAAGAGATTATGTCCTTATAGCGAGACCTTCTTCAATCCTTAGCAGATTTGTGGAACACATCCTGAAGCTCTCACAGTCCTGCAACAGGTTGCATTTTCAGGATGTGTTGTGTTTTTGAGAGCTGCAGGAGATGCAACTTGTGCAGAAATTTTGCTTTGTGCAGTTGCAGGTTGCCAGTATAGTTCGTTCAATATGCATCACTCCTTTCTGGTGGGGTTGTTGGCACATAGACCTCATCAGCTTCAGTGTCATCATCATCATCATCCGAAAACCCTGAATACTGCATACTTCGATGGTGGGTCGGTTGCATGTCCCCATTGTTTTGCTTCACTGGTGGTGATTCCCCTGATAAATGAACACAGATTCAAAGAGAAGAATGTCAGAAAATTATTACCTCATTGTGTCTTATTTTATACAAAACTCCACGATAAAATGCAGTGTGTCTGAGTTTGAAGGCTTGATCCAGAGTCTAGATTTTCTTGAAGGATATGAGTCTCCAAGAGACTTGGATTCTCCAACTTAGAAACTGTGCCCTTGGGTCTACTATGTCTTTGCTTGCACACAGCCGGTACCTTCTATATAGTATGTACTGAGCATGATGTACCTGGCAATGGTTGCAGAAAGGTTTGCCCCTGCAGGTGCCGTAAATCTGTACTGTGACAGTGATGCTGTGCGGCAACCAACCCCTCCTGGTGACCTGAGGGGGACCCATGAGATGATGATCTATGCTGCGATTCTCCTCGCTCCCTGCTTGGCTGATGTCTCTGCAAAGGGATTTCTTCACTGGCATCACCACTCTCCTGCATTTGATGTGCTGCTATCGAAGCATCTCTACCTGCACTTCCTGCAATTTAGACCTCAATGCAATCAATGAGCATGCCTGTTGTCAGTATCATGAGGAGTATTGATTTTGGCTCCCAAGCTGCAAACACAGGTTCACCAACTGTCTGCAAATTAGTTGTATGCACAAGTCTCAAATATCAGGTGAAGAGGTGAGTGAAGTGGTAAGTTTTGCTTCTGGAAGTTTGATTAGGGTTTAGGATTTAGGGTTAATGCCACCATAGGAGAAGGCAAAGTTTGCTGCTACAAACCAGAAAGCTCAGACCAGATTGCTGTCTGGTCAGATCTGGGTGTGGAAGCACTACTTCCATTGACTCTACGAGTAGAGGCATTTGTGTGTGCATGTCCTCGAGAGCCTGACTGATTGCTGATGGCTGGTTCTCCTGCACTAATTGCTGCATGGTGAGTTGCTCCTGCACTCTCATCGCTGTGCAGCTGGGAGTCCATCAAGGTTGCCAAAATGAGAGTAGCATCAAAGTCTGAATGTGCTGCATCATCCAGTCCAAATCTTGGTGCAACTAGCAAAGGGCTGCACAGGTAAAAATCACATTTCAGAAGTTGAAGTTCAGCCAACATATATTTAACAAATGCCAAAACAGAGACCTGGGCAATTTGAGGCCCCAGCTTCACATGACAAGAAGACCACCAATGGGATGTAGTTGCAGATTGAAAGATCCTTGTGAAGCACAAACTTTATCAAGGTGTGTCAACTTTCAACTCCTCCCTAAACTTCTTAGAAGAACCGAAATTCCTAGGATGAAACTGGAGGTTGGGTCAGTGCACCTACACGCCAGCTTTGTCGAAATACATGTGCATATCTGCCTCAGCACCTTCACAAAATGCTATAAAAGCCTGGAGATGCACAAGTTTCAGACAGTTCAGATAGTGTAGATGTTGATAATCACCTTTCATCTTCCACTTCAGCACTGATCCTCTCGAGGAATTTGTTGTTAGTAGAAAGACAGACCATGCCACAGATGAAACAGAGTGTGTGTTCTAATGACAAAGGAGAACACCAAACATATAGAATTCGTGATCCCTAGCAGTTTTGCTGAATTCAGGCAAAAGAAAAGAAAGTTCTAATAGAGACTGCACAGCAAGAGGGAACCAAGCTTTGCTGCTGGGATACCTTCAGCTCTTTGACACTAAATGTTACGTCAACGGCAGCTCCAGTATGAGAGTACTCAACTAACTCTTCAGCAGGATCAATCCATAGTTTTGTATGCAATGCTCCATCAGATGTGTCTACAAAAGACCCAACCATCAAGATTGTCAAAACTGAGGAAGAAAAAACTCCAGCAGCAGCAGCAGATTGTTCATGAAGCTTCAAACTGTAACATTCCAAAAGTTGTCAGTCACAGTAAGTAGAGAAACCTGGACATGTTATTATGGTAGGATCTGCAAGAATTGATTATGTACAGCTTTTGTCACACCTCTTGCAGGATCAATGTAGCTTTTCAGCTCAATAGCTTTTGCTTCTGTTTCATCATCAATGGGTGTGGTGACAGGCTCTGTTGCAATCAATGTAATCTCATGAAGAGACGACTGAAAATGCGTCAGTAGTCTACTGAGATCCTTGGGCTTCACTACCAGATGGCTTGGTAAAGTCCTTCGATCCACCAAAACATTCTGCATTTCCATGTCATTGTTACATGTAATCCAGTAGCTTTTCTTCATTCCTGCAGTCAAGGATTCAAAGCCACCATTCTTCACTACCAATTCTTTTTGAAGAATCCACAATCAGTTCTACAAAATTTCTTGATAGTGTGTGTGCATACAGGCATACCATCTTCCCCACCAGAGATCTAATCAACCTCCAGAGTAATTGTTGAGTGCTGCAAGGAATGGCAAGTGACAACATCTCATTGAAGCAACAATCAAGCACAAAAAGTGGGGAGGTAAAGTAAAACACCACTCATGCAGTCAACAGTCCATTGAAGCTTGGTTGCATCATTGTCAGCCAAGCTGATTGTCAAGCGCTCCATATTACCAGGTGCTGTTTGGAAAACCGTACAAACAGCCTTCAAACACACACACCCACAAATCACATTACTAGAAATCTGTGCTCCTGTCTATGAAAGTTTTCAAAATCAAATTCAGACTTCTGCTGCCCCACCTATTAAGATCATCTCTGCTACTACTAGGGTTTTCTCATGGCATTATCACTTGAAAGGGCTTAGGGTTTTCTCATGGCAAAGCTCATCACTTGAAAGGGCTTCGAGTTTTCTCATGGCAAAGTTCATCAATTGCAAGGGTTTAGGGTTGAGGGTTATCTCATGTCAAAGCTCATCAATTGTAAGGGTTTAGGGTTTAGGGTTTTCTCATGGCAAAGCTCATTAATTGTAAGGGTTTAGGGTTTTCTCATGGAAAAACTCATTTACAAGAGTTTGGAATTTGGGGTTTTCTCATTGCAAAGTTCCTTGCAAGGGTGAAGAAAAGAGAGATGTATTCCAGAAAACAAAATTATGAATATCACACTTATGATACACAAAAATTTATAGAATTACTATTTGCAGAAACAATAATGGAATTGTGTGGTTGCATCATTTAACAAAGAAATGAGAAAGGATTTGAAGCCATAATAGCAAGGTTGGTTTATGCACTGGGGTGAAACAAGGTGGTGTTTTCTTTAACAATCATGCATGGAAGGAATGTGTCTGCTGTTTCAAATTCTTGGAAGAAAGTAGAGAGAGGCATGAAATTAATTTACCTTGAGCAGAACAATGCATCGTGCAGTTGGAGGAGTGACTTGAAATGTGTCAAACAAGAAACGCTTGAAAGTAACTCCCAAGAATGCTGACCATGATGAATTCAGTGTCCGTAGAGAGAGCTACATGCAATCATACAATCAATCAAGAAAGCGGCATATCAGAAAACTTCCTCTCTGGTCATCATGAACGATCATAATCCGCCTACCATGACCCATTTGAGCCAAGCACATGGCTGGAGTAATCACACAGACGGATCATTGCTCGCAAAGAATGCGCAGACAGATGATGATGATGATGATGTTGATGATGATTGTTGCAAAGGATACAGAGATGGGTCCTCGTGCATGCATTTTAAAAATGCTCAGACAGATCATCATCATGCTTGCGAAGAGTAATGATAAGACGGATCATGCATGCTTGCAAAGAAGAATGCAGCGGCAAACGAGTGGGTAGTTTCTTCAATTGCCAGGTGGTTACTTACTTTGTCAGGAAGAGCTTCGATGAGGAGCTCGTTGCCAACTCGAGCCAAGCAATTCACAGCTCTACTCAAGAGCTTGATCTGGTTCCTGCTCAACACACATTCCATCTCTTTCTATGTCTGTGGGTATCTCTCTCTCTCTCTCTCTCACTCTAACCATAATCACGCAAGCTCTTGAGAAAGGAAACCCGACTTTCCTTCAGGAAGGATTTGGCGCGCAAGAATTTTTGATTTTAGAGCATACTAGTGTAGCCTGTGCTGCTGGGCCAAGTGTGAATTGGTAGGGTAGTGTTGTTGTCAGTCACTGGACATTCAGTGGTTTAGGTTTAGGGTTTAGGTCATCTCCCTCTCACTCAGTCAGAAGGTTAGCACACTCTTCAATTGGAAGCCTCCCTTAATGTGTCTGCACACATCCCGTCAACCATATGGGTATCCATTTCTTACACTTCATGAGCACATGAAGACTCATGAAGACTCACGATGCAATTTGCAATATTTTTGTTACCATTGTGTGAGATGCTGATTTCACAGAAACAATTACATGCATTTCTTTCAACCACATTCAACTCCTTTTGTCAATGAATTAACATTGTGCTCACCAAAAATGGAATTCGCATTTAGTTAACATCGTCACAATTGGCCTTTTGTCAGTGAATTAACATTGTGCTCACCAAAGATGGAATTCGCACTCTAGTTAACATTGTCACAACTGACCTTTTATCAGTGAATTAACATTTTTTTCAATTTTTTTTTGATGTTGTGTTATTGGATAGCATCCTAAGCACTATTTTTTATTTTTTTTCAATTTTGTTATGTTGCCACATTGGCAATCATCCACAAGAAGATTTAGCCATGTTTGGCTATAGATCAGCTATGAAAGTTAAAAAAAAATATTAAAATCCTTTTATATCTTGACTACTTGTGTGAACAATGTATAGAAACATGGTGATTTTTTAGAATTTTTTTTCGATTTTTGGCGAGTTTTTTTTTGAGAAAAAAAGTGAATATTGAACAGAATATATATATATATATATATATATATATGAAAAATAATTTCCCTTATTCTTATTATTTTTGGCATTTTGGCGAAATTTCGCACCAAAAGAAAAAGCAATGTTGCCCACAATCATATGTATTCATACATTTGCTTAAAAAAGAAAAAGAAAAAAGCAACACCAACAATAACAACATGACCAAAGGTGAAAAAGAAAATGTTACACCAAAAAAGAATCGCCAAAATTATTTTTTTTTGTTTTTGGTTTTTTTGAGGGCTATAGCCGATAGCCTGGAACTAGGGTTTTGTGTTTGTTTGTTTGTTCTTGAATCTTGGCTTGTGTCCTGAAGAAGACAGATTTCCACGCTCTTCATTCAATCCTCTGAAGAAAACGGCGAAGAATTTGTCTGTCGACGAAGGATATCCTGAATGCTTGAAAATAGTATTTCAGTTGTGTGTTTAGTTGAATGATTTTGTAAGGTTTCCAAGTTTTTCATAGCAATCGGAAGGCGAAAAAAAAAAAAAAAAAGAGAATTGAAGAAGACAAAGAAGAAAAAAGGGGGCCAAGAAACAAAAACGTAACTAATCATGGCCCCTGGCT